>Ga0207800_1000082_pt1 | contig 35065 bp, 27 predicted proteins | sample LuqExpMetageno11_FD_187769 | JGI IMG/M metagenome (GOLD analysis project Ga0207800, IMG submission 187769) | Tropical forest soil microbial communities from Luquillo Experimental Forest, Puerto Rico - Sample 11 (SPAdes) | ecosystem: Environmental > Terrestrial > Soil > Tropical forest ... | reverse complement strand
GGATCGGGGCGGCTGATTTCTTCGAAAAACATGTAAAAGCTGCGATGCCGGACTATACTTATGAAAAATTGATTGAGATCCATATCGAATATTTTGAAGTGAACCCCGAGGGTATCGAACTAATGCTGGAATTGAAGAAAAAAGGCAGGAAGTTATATATCTTAAGTAACCTTGCGGAATATCACAAAGTAGCGCTCGAACGTAAAATCCCGGCATTCTTTGATCACAGTCAACTTAATTTTCTTTCCTATGAAATGGGATATTACAAGCCCGAAGCCGAAATTTATCAGGAGGTTATACGAAAAACGGGCGAGCGCCCTGAAAACCTGGTTTTCTTCGACGATCTGCCCCAGAATATCGAAGGGGCAAAAAACGCCGGAATGAAGGGCAAGGTGTTTTCAAACGACAGGATCGGGGAGATCCGGGAGTTTATCAGCAGGTTGGAGGCTGAGGAATAAGCTGATATAAATATGAAGGGATCAGATCTTACTGGTCGAAAATAATCAATGAAACAAAAAATGCTTACATACTGTTTTGTATGTAAGCATTTTCAACATATATATGGCTCTCATGCACTTCACTGTTCAAACGTTACAAGAGCTGATATAACCAAAGTATTGGCCCGGGTATAATGGCTATTCCAATGTTACTACTGTAACTGACATAGGTTCAAGCTTAAATTCGAGCTTTCCGTCCTGAATGGGCATTTCCTTCAATGCCACAGGCTTTACTGTATCCGGTGCATCGAAGGTATTGTGCGAATTCATGGTTTTGCCGGTCAGAACTGAACCCGTGGCTTTACAGTAGCTGGCAATTCCTGCTCCATTGTTACCGATTCCGACAATATCCAGACTTATATCCATACTGCTATCCGGCCTTAGGTTACATAAAGTTACATGCACTTTTCCAGCAGAATCCATGGAAGAAGAGATGCTCAGAGCGGGAATACTTTCGCTGCCCAAAACATGCCCCGAGCCGTCATGCTCCGCCGCAACGCTCGCCGATACTGCTGCCGCCTTTCCGGGCGCGGCATATTCAGGCGCTGTATAATCAGTCTCGAGAAGTTCACCTTCCATATGTACTTTAAACATATCAAACACATGATATGTCGGCGTCAGCAACATTTTTTCGCCGTCGGTCAGGATGATCGCCTGCAGTACGTTGACCATCTGAGCGATGTTGGCCATGCGTACCCTGTCGCAGTGGGAGTTGAATATATTGAGGTTGATGCCTGCAACCAGGGCATCTCTTACGGTGTTCTGCTGGTATAGGAAACCGGGATTCGTGCCGGGTTCGACATTATACCATGTGCCCCATTCATCAACGATCATTGCAACAGTCTTATTCGGGTCATATCTGTCCATTACTTCGGAATGCTTGCTTATGAGCTCTTCCATGCGCAGAGTGTTCTTAAGAGTATCGAACCAAACGGTTTCATCGAATTCGGTAGATGAGCCCTTATCGGTCCAGGATCCGGTTGGGATCGTATAGTAGTGGAGGCTGAGCCCGTTCATGAATCTGGCAGCCTCGCGCATCATAACGTCTGTCCAGTGAGTGCAGAAGTCACCCGCGCCGCAGGCTATCTTAAAGATCGTATTATCGCCGAAATTTCTGACGTAAGTTGAATAGCGCCTGAATTCGTCGGCATAATATTCGGGCCTCATACTGCCGCCGCAGCCCCAGTTTTCGTTGCCGACTCCGAAGTATTTAAGCTTCCAGGGCTCGCTGCGGCCGTTTCGTTTTCTGAGCTCCGTCATAGGGGATACTCCGTCGAAGGTCATGTATTCGACCCACTGCTGCATCTCCCGAACCGTTCCGCTGCCTACGTTCCCGCAGATATAAGGCTCGGTCCCTATCAACTCGCAGAAGCGCAGAAATTCATGAGTGCCGAAGCTATTATCTTCAACGATTCCGCCCCAATGGGTATTTATCATCTTCGGCCGGTTTTCCCCCGGCCCTATGCCATCCTCCCAATGATATTCATCGGCGAAACATCCGCCCGGCCACCTCAATACCGGTATTTGAAGCTTGCGCAACGCTTCAATCACATCATTCCTTATACCGTCGGTATTGGGTATCTTTGAATCTTTTCCGACCCAGATGCCGCCATATATGCAGTGCCCCAGGTGTTCAGAGAAGTGTCCGTAGATATTTTTATCGATTTTGCCTTTTCTTTTGTCGGTATTGATTTTAACTTTAACCATGAATTCAGCTCCTGTTCATTAATGATATTGCACAGCCTTCAAAGGTTCGCGAGGCTATGTTTTTACTGCGGGTAAAACTGTGAAAATTATTTTTCCAAGAATAAGCTTATCATATAATTTGTACATATCAAAGTCCAGCTATACTTTTACTGTTGATCGTTCCTGCAGATTAAGTACAGAGTAGAATGGAATATTATGTGGTATAATTATTGATTGACGCCGTATATACAGGAGGATAAAAGAGTGAAGCTTCCGGTGGCATTTAGAGATAAAATGCTGAGCCTGCTAGGAGAAAGCGAATACAGTGAATTTATCGAGGCCTTGAATGGGGACAGGCAGTACGGGCTTCGCGTGAACAGGCTGAAGATTGAAGTGGAGAAATTCAAAAAACTATCGCCTTTCGGACTTGAGCCTGTGCCTTGGACAGAGGACGGCTTTTACATATCGGGGGAGGATGCCCCGGGAAGGCATCCGTATTATCATGCGGGGCTCTATTATATCCAGGAACCCAGCGCGATGCTGCCGGGGATGATACTCGGCGCACAGCCCGGAGAGAGGATACTTGATCTGTGTGCGGCTCCCGGCGGTAAAACCGTACAGATCGCCGCAGCTATGAGGGGGAAAGGCCTGCTCGTCTCCAACGATATAAATGCGGAACGTGTGAAGGCGCTTGTAAAAAATATAGAACTGTGCGGCGTCAGAAATGCTGTAGTATTAAATGAATCGCCCGAGAAACTTGTTTGTAATTTCGAGGGCTATTTTGACCGTATATTAATTGATGCACCTTGTTCCGGAGAGGGTATGTTCAGAAAGGACGATTCGGCGGCCAGAAGCTGGGAGAGCTTCAAATGCGAGCGCTGTACCCAGCTGCAGGAACCTATACTGCGAAATGCGGACAAGCTGCTGAAGCCGGGCGGCACACTGGTCTATTCTACATGCACGTTTTCGCCTGAAGAAGATGAAAGGATGATTGCCGGCTTTCTACGTGAGCACCCTGATTACAGCCTGGTAGAGATACCTAAAATAGCGGGGATCGAAGGCGGAAGGCCTCAATGGGCTAACGAAGACGTTGACTTTACAAAGGTAGCGAGGCTGTGGCCGCACAGAGTCAGAGGAGAGGGGCATTTTGTGGCAAAGCTCGTCAAGGCGGAAGGGGTTTCAAGCGTTACAGGCATCACAGGCATTACAAGCGTTACAGGCAGTTGCTGCAATGCCGGCAGCACTCCGGACAATACAGCGAAGAAAACAAACAGCTCAGACAGGCGAGGTGAAGGGATTACCTCGTATGATGAGCTGCCGGAAAGCTTCAAAGAATTTGTCAGAGAGAATTTAAATGAAATGCTGGAAGGCGTCTATCTGATCAAGGGCCATAATTTATACCAGCTGCCGGAGCAGCCGCCGTCACTCAACGGATTGAAGGTAGCAAAATTCGGATGGTTTCTGGGAACGTTCGAAAAAAACAGGTTCGAACCTTCCCATTCAATGGTAACGGCTCTTGGAGCTTTTGCTTTCAAACGTGTTGCCTATCTGAACTCCGGATCACGTGAAGTCGGCAGCTACCTGAAGGGCGAGACTTTGATGCTGGAGGGGGAGAAGGGCCTTACCGCTGTATGCGTTGACGGGTACACGCTGGGCTGGGCGAAGCAAACAGGCGATATGCTTAAAAACCTGTACCCGAAAGGCTGGAGGAGGCTCAGCTGATATCTCTCCAAGGAGGTTTATGATATGCGGAATACACAGCGAGTGGACAAGGTGCTTTCCAATTTCGGATTCGGTACCAGGAGCGAACTGCGAAAGGTGATCAAAGACGGGCTCGTAAAGGTAGACGGCGCCATCGTAAATGATGGTTCCATGCATGTGGATCCGGAAAACAGCAGGATAGAGGTGGAGGGGAAATTACTGAACTACAGGAGGTTTGTTTATGTAATGATGAACAAGCCTGCCGGTGTGATTTCCGCCACTTACGATCCTAAATTGAAAACAGCTGTTGAGCTTCTGCCTCAGGAACTGGCATGCTTTGACCTGTTTCCTGCAGGCCGGCTGGATATAGATACGGAAGGAATGCTTTTGCTGACCAATGACGGGCAGCTCGCGCATAATCTGCTTTCACCGGTCAAACACGTGGATAAGCGATATTACGCCCTGATCGACGGCTTTGTGACACAGGATGACGTCGAAAGCTTCAAGGAAGGCGTCGTACTTGACGACGGTTACAAAACCATGCCGGCGGAACTTGAAATCATTGGCACTTCGGGTAAGAACAGCTATACGGGCCAGAGCGATAGCGTCGATCGTCAAGTGCGTCCGGTACAGGTCAATGTTCCGGCACAGATCAGCAATACGGTGTGTGACGGAGATAATGACGCCGCAGACCGATCCGAGATAGAAATCGTGCTTCACGAGGGCAAATTCCACCAGGTCAAAAGGATGTTTGAAGCTGTCGGCAAAAAAGTGATATATCTTAAGCGTATACAGATGGGGGGTCTCCGGCTCGACGAGTTGTTGAAACCGGGGGAATGCAGGGAATTGTCGCCGGATGAGGTGGAACTGCTCAAGGGCTGAAAACAGATCAGTCTTTGACAGGCAGTTCCGGATGAGTCGAATAACCGTCCCCTGACTCACATGTCTCATTTTCTATCTATCCGGTCCAGAGCATATTGCAAAACGTCGCTGCCGGTATATTCGATATCGGGATCGATACCATTACCCTGGATGTTTATACCTTTTGGGGTAAACCACTTCAGTATGGTTGCTTTAACTGCGTAACCGCGCTTTAGTGGCAGTGTGAATTGGCCTATGCCCTTGCCGAAAGTTTTGGTGCCTATCAACTCCACATTGCTGAGGTTGTCCTTCAACGCAGCTACCATGTTTTCGGAAGCGCTTGCCGTATTTTTATTCTGCAGGATGACTATCCTGTCATACTTGAGTGGTTGGTCCTTGTTGGACTTATAGACCCTGTCGAGCCAGCGGAAATGATCGGTTGCTATCACGGCATTTCTGGGAAGGAAATAACCGGAGATATCGATCATTACATCTATATCGCCGCCGCGGTCATCCATCAGGTCGATGATCAGATTTGGCCTGCTTTTGAGCTTGTCTATATTATCCCTGACGAATTTCTGTGAGTAGCTCGAGAAATTTGTTATCCTCAGGTATAAAGTGCTGTCGCTCAATACTTTTATCTCGTTATAGGCCGCTTCTTCCCTTTCGACCTGATGCGTCTGCTGAAGTCCTTCGGGAGTGTACAGGTACGTATACCTGTCTCCCTTTTCCGCGCGTATTCTATTTGTAACTACTGCGATCACCATGTCGTCGAAGTTGGTAAAATATTTTCCTGACAGATCCTTTCCCAATTCCTTTTTGTAAACGGCATCAAGGGTATCGGTGTAAATGTAGCTGCTCGTCAGGAAATGCTTGAAAGCGAGATAGTCGTAATTCAAATAGACATATAATGACGTAAGGGCAAAGAAAGCGATAAATACGCCCAGTACGATATGGTATCTCTTTTTATATTGTTTCACCAATTCTTCGGCAGTCAGCGGCTTTTTTTTCATGTATCTATTTGTTATCCACGTATCTCTTGATCTTCTTTGTGGTAGTCTTGGCAAATTCCTGTTCTCTCAGGGTAAAGTCCTTGACATATTTGTATATGACAAGGCTCTTGTTGACTTCTTTCACTTCCTTGCGGATAAGCTCATACACTTCCTCGGAAGTCGGCTGGCGGTCCTCAAACTGCGCCTGTATGGCTTCCATTTCCGGCACGATCGTCGCCGAAACGACTATATCGCCATAAACCGGATCATCCTTGCCATAAACGATGCATTCCTTTATGAATGGACTCTTGCCAAGCAAGGTTTCGATTTCTTCCGGGTAAATATTCTTCCCGTTTTTTGTAACAATAACATTCTTTTTTCTGCCTGTGATATGTACAAACCCGGCGCTGTCTATAAACCCAAGATCTCCGGTGTAGAACCAGCCGTTCTTAATGACTTTTGCAGTATTTTCCGGATCTTCATAATAACCAAGCATGACGCTCGGACCTTTAGCCATTATCTCGCCGATGCCGTCCGCGCTCGGAGTATCCACCCTGACCTCGAGGTTGGGGAGAGGCAGGCCTGCAGCTTCATCCTTCAAATCGACGTCGCGGTTCAATGCTACGATAGGGCTGCATTCTGTCAGGCCGTATCCCTGTATGAACAGTATCCCCAAGCTTCTGAAGCCCCTGGACACCTCCGGGTCGACCCCTGCGGCACCGCTTATCAGAAGCCTCAGGTGACCTCCAAAATTGTTGTGTACCGGAGCAAACAAATTCTTTGTCACATCGATACCGATTTTTTTCATGGTATTGCTGAGCTTTATTCCGAACTTCAGCTTTTTTAAAAGCTTCGGGTCCTTTGCGGCCTGATCCCAGATACGCTTGTAGATAGCTTCGTGAATGAGCGGAACTGCAAGCATGACGGTCGCTTTTGCTTCCTGCAGGTTTTTCTGTATATGCCGCAGACCTTCGCAAAACGCAACGGCCGCGCCTCTGTAGAGTGGGCAGAGGAATCCGCAGGTACTTTCGTATGTATGATGAAGAGGCAGTACCGAAAGGAATATGTCCGACGGGTCTATGTACGTCATGGAACTCATAGCCATCAGGTTTTCCACGATATTTCTGTGACACAGCATAACTGCCTTGGATTTGTCGGTAGTAGCCGAAGTGAAAAGTAGAATGTTTACTGCTTCCGGATCGATCTCCGCTTTAATAAAATCGACGCGGCCTCCATCGACCAATTTCCGACCCTTGTCCACCAACGACTTGAGCGGAATGAAACCATTCTCGCTTTCAGACACGGCATCCATGTCTATATAATATTTGACGAAGCTGATCCTTTTGGAGATATTTTCGATGTGTTCACGCAAATTCCCGGAGAAAATTATTGCGTCCGCTTTCGATCTGACCAGCAGATTTTCGATCTCGTTTTCGGGGAGCTCCTTATCCAGGGGTACTACGATACCTGTACCGTTTACCACTGCCATGTACGATACGGCCCAGTCGTAGCGGTTTTCACTTATAATGGCTATTCTGCCGCCTTTTAAGCCCATATCGATCAATTCGGTGCCCAACGCATCTGCTTCCGTCTTGAATTGTTTGTATGTAACGGGCTCGTAGTTTTCATTTCCTTTGCGCTTTTGAAGGAATGCTATCCTGTCACTGTATAATTCCGCACTGGAATCTAATACATCTTTGATTGATTTCACTTTCCGTACTTCGTATAATGGTATGTTTTTCATGGCAACCTCCCCGAAAGTAATGAATCACTAAGAAAACTGATTATATTATTATATATCATTTATTGTACTTGTTGCAAAATAAATGATTCTGTGGATAAAATCCAGGGTATAAAAAAAGAGAGCCTTTCGACTCTCCCTTCTTTTTACCATCTGTTTCCGCCGCCGAAATTGTTCCTGGGCTGGTTGCTGAAACCGCCGCTGTTCCTTCTCTGCGCCTTTTTTGCTTTTCTGCATTCAGGGCACCTTTGCGGCTCGTTTTCGAATCCTTTCTCTTTGTAGAAAGCCTGTTCGCCTTCCGAGAAGATGAATTCGTTGTTGCAGTCTTTACACGTCAACGTTTTGTCCGGCATTTTAAATAACCTCCTCGATCAATTGGATTTAACTGGTTTAGACTTATTTCTCCAAAAATCCAGATCAGAAAAAGGAGGGTTCGGTCTACAAACAAATTAAATCGTGCTCTGTATCGCATTTGATACAAAAAATATTATAACACGGAATATCCAGCTTTACAAGCAAAATATTGGTAATATGTCTGGCAACAAGCCAAATAAGGCTTTTTTACCGTCTCCCATCTGTAAGTATTTCCCAAACAACTGATAACTCCCTGTTACCAGTTTATCCTTCTTACTACGATTTCGGACGAAATACGCGGCCACAGGGCAGGATCCTCCATGCCGAGCCTCCAGAGCGCAACTCCCGAGATACCCATCTGCCAGGCCAGACGTATCTTTGCAATAATGCTGTCTGCGTTTTCGAACCAGACCTCATGCTTGTTTCCCTGCTCGTCGGTATAGTCGAACATGGGAGTAAGAGTGTCCTGATCGAAAATAATGTTCCTATTATAGCGTTTTGCAAGGTCAGCGGCTGCAGCGTAGCTTACATAGGTATTCAGGCCGGTTGTCAGATTAAAGTCGAAGCCGAATACCGATATTGCCGCGACAACTTTGCTGGCAGGCATTTTAGTGATCGTATAGGATATGACTTTTGTCATCCAGCCGCTCGAAACAACGGGCCCCGGACCGCTGCCAGGCCACCCGTGCTCGTTATAAAGCATTACGATGAATTGGTCGACGGCTGCGCCGATAGCTGTGTAATCGAAAGGATCCGAAAACGGGTTGAACGGTGGATAATCCCTGATACGCGACGGTACGGAGGCTGACAGGAAATAGCCTCGGCTCTTCAGTGCCCGGCCCAGTTCCACATAAAACAGGGAAAGCCTGTGGCTGTCTTCCATAAACACGTCTTCTATATCGATATTGACACCATCGAAGCCGAACCTGTCTATAAGGGCGACTATATTGGAAATAGCTGTCGTACGGCTTTCGGGCGTCGCAACCATAGTCTTGACGACCTGCTTGCTTGCGTTCTGACCGCCTGATTCATAAAGCAGATTGTGTATGACCGGTAATATCATGATATTGTTTCTGTGCGCTATCGAAACAAGCATCTCGACATCACTGTCCGGGAACTCACCAAATTTCTCGATAGAAGTAGGATTGTTACGGTCGAATCTGTACATGAATAAAGGAACCTCGGTCAGTCGCTCGGTGTTGTCGGCGAAGGAGCGGAAGGAGCCCGGAAGGGCAGGCCCCTCCGACAATGTATAGAATCCGACTATATTCTGTATCGGTTTTGAACCGTCATAGGTCCTGAAGTTGGTCACGTTTCGCGATATCCATCCGGAGGTACCGTTGTGCAGCCCAACTCTGAGCCAGTCCCGTGTGGTCTCTGTTACAGGTAATTTGGACCCTGATGAAAGTGTGGTGATCACGGAATGATTGGTACCAGGTCCGCTTCGCACACTTGCTCTGCCTACGTTGACTACGGCTTCGGTATATTGCGGTATCACCAGCTGTTGGCCGACTTTTAGATTTGTGCCTGTTAACCTGTTTAGTACGATGATGCTTTCGACCAGCGTATTGAATTGCTTTGCGATCTTGTACAGTGAGTCGCCTGGTTTTACGGTGTAGGTAATTACTTTAGAGACCTGTATCGGTATGAATAGCAACTGTCCTGGGATTATTTCGCTGCCCAGTATCTGATTTGCTGTTATGAGCTGCCTTGAAGAGATCCCAAACTTCTGGGCAATGGAAAAAATAGAATCACCGGCCTGAACGGTATACCACATCAATCTCACCTTATTTATAAATAGATACACCATTATATTCCGGCCCTGCAAAAAAGGTGCGCAGGGCGAGGATGAAGAGAACGCACAATCCGGCAGACAATTATTTTCCATATTCGTACAATTCATTAGAAAATCGAAATGAGGTAAGTATATGAAAAAGTTAATATTGGTTGTTTTGTTGGTTATATCAATGATCTCTTTATTCGCGGGCTGCACCGTTGACCTTGATGTTCCTGCGGAGCATTCGGATGGAGCAGGCTCCGGAAAACAGGATACGGGTAAAGCTTCCGATGATCTCACGATCGACGGTAAAGACCTGAGTAAACTCGCCATAACCGACGGAGTCGGGGATATAAAACTGTCAAAGGCGTCAGGGGACAAAGTTGAGATACATTACAGCAAAGAAGTAAAGGGATTCGGTGCGAATAAGGATGAGATAATGAACCAGATACTGGTCATAACGGAGACGAATGATAACAAACTTACTATTGATGTAAAGGTAAGGGATGATGAAACGGAAGATTTCTGGCATTGGCTCTCAGCCCATTACAAGGCAGTCAACGTATCGGTGAATTTCGACATAAAAGTGCCGGAAAGCATAAAGGAATTCAAGGTCGTAGACGGTGTCGGCGATATCACGATCGATGATTTGAAGGGTAAAGCTGAGATTACGGACGGAGTTGGAGATATCAAACTGAAAAATGTATCGCTGACCGATGAATGCACCTTTACGGTCGGAACAGGCGATACAACAATAGACGGAGATATCAGGGAGCTTTCACATCTCACGATAAAGAGCGGCGTTGGGAAAACGAGCCTCAGACTGCCGGGGGATTCAAAATTCAGTATCGATGCAGCGACCGGAGTCGGCAGTATAGACGGGAATCTCATTAAGAACGGCGAAGGCTTTGTAGGCGATACACTGGTGCAGGATGTCAACGGCGGCGGAGCAGATATCGAGATCAAATGCGGCACCGGCGATATAAAGGTTGACAAGAATTAAACCCGGCAAAAGCATCACTGCAGTAATTCGTTCAGGTCCGCGGCGTCTGTCGCGGGCCTGTTGCATGTAAAGCTTCTGCAGACGTATGCGGCAGCTTTGCCTCCGATTGTTGAATAGTCTGTAATGTGAGGAACCAGCTTTGCCAGATCCTCCGCAGCTTCATTATAATGCATGGTTACGGTAAACGGCCTGAAACCTTGCCTGAGTGTGTTGATAAGCTCTGTTGCTCCTTCCTCGGGCCTGCCTGCGACGATCACCTCATGACCTCCTGCTTCAAGCATTACCGCAGCATTCAGCATATGGCTGAAGCCTGCCGGATAAGCGTCTATACTGCCCGAGAAAGCCTTGATTATCTGATGGGCTTTTTCTTCTAGCTCGTATTTTCCCGTCAGCCTGGCAAGCCTTATCAGATTATTGGCGGAAACAGAGTTCGCCGAGGGGGCAGCCCCATCATATCCTTCCTTGGGGCGTGAGATGAGTTGTTCGCTGTCGCTGCCGTACATGAAAAGGCCGCCGGTGTCGTCATCCCAGAAAAGCCTGAGCAGTGAACTGTTCAGCTTTACTGCGCTCTGAAGATACTGCGGTTTATAAGTCGTTTCATATAGCTCCAGCAAACCCCAGACCATAAATGCGTAGTCGTCCGCATAAGCTTTCAGAGGAGACGCTTCGCTGCGATAGACGGCTAACAGCCGCCCTTCTTCGTTTTTAAGCTTTGACATTATGAATTCCGCGGCTTTTTCAGCTGCCGAGGTATACGTCGGATCGCCGAGTATCCTGCCTCCCATTGCCATTGCGGCTATCATAAGACCGTTCCAGGAGGCCAGTATTTTGTCGTCCTTAAACGGGTGTTTTCTTTTTTCACGGCTTTCAAAAAGCTTTTTCCTGCAACGTTCCACAAAGTCCAGATCGCTGCCGGGTACGCTGCCCTTTATTGTGTTGGGTATGCTGCGCCCCTCAAAGTTACCTCTCCCGGTAATATCAAAAAGAACCATGAACCTTTCTGCATCATTTCCTTCCCCGAGTACGCTCCTTACTTCTCCGGGAGTCCAGGTATAGAACCGTCCTTCTTCCATATGTTCTTCCTCATCCTCGGAGTCTGCGTCTTCAGCCGAATAGAATCCACCCTCGGGGGAGGTCATATCCCTCAACACATATGAGAAGATCTCTGCGGCAGTTCCGGCATAGCTGCCGTTGCCTGTAGCCTGGTATGTTTCAAGATTGGCTATTGCCAAAAGTGCATTGTCATAAAGCATCTTTTCAAAATGCGGTATGAGCCAGGTCCTGTTCGTCGAATACCTGCAGAAGCCGTAGCCTATGTGGTCGTATATTCCGCCGCGCCTCATGGCGTCCAGTGTCTTTTCTGCCATCTTCAGCGCAGCTTCGTTGCCGGTCAGCTTCCAGTATCTCAGCAGAAAGCTCAATATATGCGGCGAGGGGAATTTCGGCGCAGTTCCGAAGCCGCCGTGCATGCTGTCGAAGGAATTTTTGTAAAGCTCATATGCAGCCGTTATCATATGGTTGTAATCGATTTGTTCCAAGGCCGCATGTTGTTCGGTTAAGGAACCTGTGATCTGCGCGCAAACGTCCATGATACTCTCGCGGCTGTCCTTCCAGGCTTCGACGGCCCTCTCCAGAATGGTGACGAGTCCCGGCATGCCCATGCGGTTATTTTTAGGGAAGTAGGTACCGGCGAAGAACGGTTTTTTATCCGGCGTCATTATGATCGTCATAGGCCAGCCACCCTGACCGGTAAGCGCCTGGCAGACCGACATGTAAATGCTGTCTATATCCGGGCGTTCCTCACGGTCCACCTTGATCGCAACATACTCTTTATTCAGCAGGTTTGCCACCTCGGTATCCTCAAAGCTCTCATGTGCCATGACGTGGCACCAATGGCAGGTGGAGTAGCCAATGCTGAGAAAGATTGGCAAATCAAGGGTTCTGGCTTTTTCGAAGGCTTCCTCACCCCATGGATACCAATTAACAGGATTATATGCATGTTGGAGCAAATAAGGCGACTTTTGATGTATTAGTCTGTTTGGTTTTCTGTTTTCCATAAACGTTCCTTTATCAAGTTTTGTCTCTGTCAATAAATAATTTGCCCAGATCATTTTGTTTTATTTGTGAAACAGGTGGCGCAAAGAGTTCTAAAGACATTTGTACCCTTTCTTATATTGGTATAATATGCTATTACTTTCTATTGGAACATTTATCCTCCACTTATTGTCTAAATGTGAATAAATGGGGGGCAGGTATTAACAGCCGATATGTTGATTCTATAAAGGATGGTGATGGAAAATGGAGAATAGATTGGTTGGCTGCAGGACGTTAATTATTACAGGCATCCTTGTGTCTGCATTATCCGGTTGCCAACAGAACAGTATTATTAAGCCTGCCAAGCCTGTTACGGCTGATACTGCAAATAATTTGCAAACAGGAACGAATGTGAAGCCTGATTATAAAAAAGAAGCCCATCTGCCTCCTGCTGATTGGAATCCACTCACAGGATCGGATGAAGAACTGGCTTATTACAAATATCCTTCCAGACCTATGGATTCCGATAAACTGACAGCCTGGAAGAAAACTGTTACAGGGGGATGGTATGATACCAGGACAGACAGTATTCCGTTTCATTCCCATCCATGTGTTCCGTGTGAAATTGTGTGGAACAATCAGGTGTATGAAGTTGATAGTCGATGCGGGCCAATAAACGGCAAAGAGTTAGGCAAGGATAATGATGGGGCTGCCGTTTACGAGATTCCTGAAACAGAAAGCTCCTATGGTATAATCCTGGGTTTTGGAACTGTAGATGGACATAGGGCGACAAGAATAGAGTATGATATTTATGATGCCCTTGCTTCGTTATTTTTGGATACCAGTATATTTAAAGACAAGCTTGATAATCTTGACTTCCCTGAAACAGTAACAAAAGTAAAGTCATATGTCAATCTGGGCAATAAGTCTGATGGCACAAAGATACCCGTAGAACTTGAAACTAATATAGAGGAAACTGAGACTTTGGTTTATACAGTGACATTTACTGAAACCTGGAATACTGAAGATTATAATTATGAAGGCTGCACCCAGCCTGTAGGGAAGCATTACTGGCGGTTTAAGGTAGTTCCAAATAGTTACAGTGATTTGGATAGCGGCGGGGATATTCCTCCGCAGGAAGTAAAAAATTGAGTACAACAAAATTTAGTATTAGCAGGGCTTTAGCCTTGCTTTTTTCTTTGGTTCAGGTAACCGATGCTAAAAATATTGGCTTATCCTTGGTGGCTGTGCTGGAAAGGCCTCCGGTCTCAGGGAGAACTTTTTTTACTTGATTCGTCTATTTTTAGGTAATCTTCATAAATCTGAATTTGCATGTGATTTATTGGAACACCACCACCTTTCACGTAATATTTTTACGTATTATGCCCTCAATATACAATGTTGCTATTATTATCATATTAATCTGTAGTATATCTTTCCTTCCAGACGTCACAATAAACTTGTGAAAACACAAATCATTATTACTATTTATGCCGCAGCGAAGGTGGCGGATTGGAGAGTTGTTATGTCTAGAAATGCTTTATTCGAACCTATTAAAATCGGCAAGCTGGAGATTAAAAACAAAATTGCCATGGCACCAATGGGAGCTTTTGGCCTTGTGGATACCGAGTGCTGCTTTAATCAAAGGGCAGCCGACTACTATGTGGAGAGAGCAAAAGGAGGCACAGGCCTCATAATAACAAGCGTCACGAAGGTTGAAAACGAACTGGATAAAATCAAATCAGGCCTTATTCCAATCACTTCAATAAATCATGCAAGATTTGGATTGACTTCTGCAGAGATGACTGAAAGATGCCATGCATATGGAGCAAAAATATTTCTGCAGTTGTCCATGGGATTCGGAAGAAGCGGAGCTCCGGTACTGCTGGACGCACCGCCTGTATCGGCTTCAGCCATACCAAATTACTGGGATCCAACTGTTTCATGCAGGGAGTTGACCACAGCAGAAGTCGAATGGATAGTTAAAAAATTCGGTGAAGCCGCTGCGCTGGCAAAACATGCCGGATTTGACGGTGTTGAAATACATGCCGTCCATGAAGGTTATTTGCTGGACCAGTTTACATTGTCCATATTCAACAGACGGACGGATAAATATGGCGGGGACTTGAGAGGAAGGATGACACTGCCCTGTGAAATCGTAAAAGAAATAAAGAAGGTCGCAGGCAGGGATTTCCCGGTAATCTTAAGGTACAGTGTGAAGAGCTGCATTAAAGACTGGAGGAAGGGCGGACTTCCCGATGAACAGTACGTAGAAAAAGGGCGTGACGTACCGGAAGGCATGGAGGCTGCAAAAATACTCCAGGAAGCCGGATACGATGCATTCGATGCAGATGCCGGAACCTATGACGCATGGTATTGGGCTCATCCCCCTGTGTATCATAAACATGGGTGCTATCTTGAAGTTGCTGAAGAACTAAAGAAGGTAGCGACTATACCGGTCATTGTCGCCGGAAAGCTGGATATACCCGAAATGGCAGAAAAAGCTATTGAAAATAAGCAGGCCGACATGATCGGGCTCGGCAGGGCGCTGTTGACCGACGCATACTGGCCTAAAAAGGTAATGGCTGATAAAGAAAAAAACATACGTCCATGCATAGGATGTCATCTGGGATGCATCGGAAGAGGGTTTGAAGGTAAGCCTCTATGCTGTGCCGTAAACCCGGAAGTTGGCAGAGAAAGGTTTTATAAAATAACACCTGCCGCTGCATCTAGGAATGTGATGGTTATCGGCGGCGGACCTGCCGGAATGGAAGCAGCAAGAGTTGCTGCTTTAAGAGGGCATAAGGTTACACTTTATGAAAGCACCAACCAGCTTGGAGGTAACTTTATAGCAGCAGCAACACCGAATTTCAAATTTGATGATAAAAGGCTTATAGAGTGGTATAGAAATGAAATGAAGGAATTGAAGATCAATGTTAATTTAAATACTACTGCCGACGAGCAGCTTATAGCGGAAAAGCAGCCTGATGCGGTTATTATTGCGACGGGGTCAAAAGAGAAGAAGTTAAACGTACCCGGCATCGATAAAGACAAGGTGGCAACAGCCGTTGAATTGCTGACGGGAATAAAGCAAGCCGGACAAAATGTGCTTATGATAGGCGGCGGACTGGTAGGGTGCGAAGCAGCTCTCTATCTTGCAGAGCAGGGTAAAAATGTAACTATTGTCGAAGCACTGGACGACATAATGAGCTCAGGACATCCTGTACCCCATATGAATAAGATAATGCTTATTGACCTGTTGGAGATGAACAAAGTCAGAATCATTACAAGCAGTGCATTGCTGGAAGTAACAGATGACGGTGCTGTGCTTATAGACAACCATTTCAGGAAGCAAACTGCAGCAGCAGATACGGTTGCAATTGCTGCCGGATTTGATTCCAATAGAGAATTATATGATAAAGTACGCGGAAAGATAGTTGATTTATACAGGATAGGTGACGCAGAAATTGCTTCTAATGTTATGAATGCCATATGGAGTGCTTATGAAGCAGCATTAGACATCTGATTTTCATCAACAATTTTGCACAAGCTGGTTTTGCACGATTTTAGCAAATTATGAGAACGGGCGTGTATTGATAGCTCCCGGGGACGCGCATATGAGAGCCAAAAAGGTGGGTAACAGGTTTAAAGTCGAGGTGTTTCATGGTGAAAAGGTTAATGGGCATTGCCCTTCTGTTGATGTGTTATTCGAATCGGTGGCAAAGGAATGCGGCAGTAATGCTATTGGGATCATTCTCACGGGGATGGATTATGATGGGGCCAAGGGACTTTTAACGATGAGAAAAAACGGTACAAGAACGATCGGACAGGATGAAAAAACCTGCGTGGTCTATGGAATGCCCAAAGTGGCATATAACATCGGTGCTGTTGAAAGACAGGCCTCTCTTGACAACATTCCTCAACTGATATTTTCAATGTTAAAGTGAAAATTGTATGGTTGAGAATTTTTACAATTAATCTTGGTATTTTTGTATTTTTGTTTTTATAATATACTTATTTTGTAAGCAAACGGCCGTTGCCTAACAATAATATGAAAGGCGGTTGTTATATGAACGTAACGACCCAAAAACTCACTGAATGGGCTATTAATAAAATCAAAACGGAATACTTTGATGATGTAGCGCTACTTATGGCGGTTGAAGGTCACTCAGTAAACGGAGATGGACATGGAGAATGCTTTGATTATTTTGTACCTGCCACAGATAAAGGAAATGAATTATCCCAGACCTTCATAATAAACGGAATAGGTTACGACCTGTATCCTCGTTCCTGGGAACGGACTGAAAGAACAGCAAATCTTGATGACCGCGCCACCATTTGTCTTGGTAATGCAACAATACTGTACAGTCGAACAAAAGAAGATGAAGACCGTTTTAATGCTATCCGTAAAAGACTGTATGAAAATCTTAATAATAGGGAGTTTACTTATAAGAAAGCGCTCGAAAATCTTAACATTGCGATGGATTTATACCGCACAATGATGTTTGAAGATGAATTATACAAAGTCAGATTGGCAGCTGGCTATATTAATTACTATCTCTCGTTGGCGGCTGCATATCTTAACGGAACATTCTTCAAGAATTGGAGAGATGGTCAACTTCCTGAGCTTCTGGCTATGAAAGCGGTCCCGGAAAACTTTATTGAATATTTTAAAGCTGTTATAAATGCTAAAAATGCAAATGAGCTGAAGAGTTTGGCTCATTTGATGATAAGCACCACCCGTCAATTTATTGCATCACAGAAAACAACTCTGATAACAGCTCCATGCAATTCAAACTTTGTAGATTTAGCGAACTGGTATCAGGAACTTTGCCTGACTTGGCGGCGCCTTAGATATTACTGTCATATAAATAATAGTGATGCAGCGTTTGGAGATGCCTGCAACCTTCAAAATGAGTTATCAATTGTCGGTGAAGAATTTGGACTTCGTAAGATGGATTTGCTTGGCGGCTTTGACGCAAATAACCTTAATGAACTGGTCGACCGGGCTACAGAACTTGAGAAGTATATAGTTTCAGAAATAGAAAGTCATGGAGTAAGGTTGAAAAAATACGATACTCTTGATGCTTTTCTTTCTATAAACTAAGCAGGCGAGGTGCATTTAATTGAAATATAGAAATGCATCGGAAATTCTTCCTGATGAGTTACTAAAGGAAATTCAAAAATACACTTCAGGTGAGGCCTTGTACATACCTTCTGACGGTAAAAGAAAAAAATGGGGCTCCGGCTCGGGTGCAAAGGTATTCTACGAGCAGAGAAATGAAGAAATCAGGTACAAATATTTCCACTTGAAAGTGAGTATAGATATTCTTTGTGAAGAATATAACCTTTCCGATGAAACAATAAGAAAAATTATATACAGATAGCTTTGCCCATTTTTCGGCGGCTGCGCAAGAAAGGCCTCCGGCCCCAGGGAGAACCTTTTTATAGTTAATACGTCTATCCTGTATATGGGTATGATGCCAGTATCAGGGCCGAAATTATGGAGGTAAATATGAGAAAATCACAATTATTCTTTACGATGACAACGGTTTTATCACTTTTCATTATTTCCAGCGGATGCTCCAGCGATAGCAAAAATCCTGTAAATACAGTAAATACGGTAAATACGGTAAATAGCGGGCAGGTAAATGCCTCGCCCCAAGCTGCTTACAAATTGACACCAGATGATATTAAGAAAAGGTATGAAGACGCAGAAATCAAAAATATACAGAACATTAATACTGATTTCATACTTGTTGAATCGCAAAAAGAAACTTTCTCCAACAGATTTGACCTATACGATCTCAAAACAGGAGAGATGGACATTTTGCCAACGATGCCGGAATATGCAACACTTGAAAAAGCTGAGAATGAAAATTATTTTATTTTTTTATCATCCGGTAGAAACAGTGAGAGCCCTTTTAGTAAATTTCCATATCTGATCAAGTGTTTCAGGATAAAACGTGATATTGATAAAGAAAATGATTTTATTACGGTATATGAAGACAGATACTTCAATCTTAATGAAGCCGTCCAGGCGGGAAGCAAGGCGGGAAGCTTATTGTCTGACATTAACATTACCTTTGACGGCTTTGAAGTATTGTTTAAACCCAGCCAGGGCAGAAAAATGGATTTTTATGCCGATGCTACTGATATACCCCCGACTAAGACTTCTTACGATAAAAACAAAAATCAAATGATCTTTGAAATTGGAACTGATCAACTGGTAAAAGGTTTGAAAATCTCTGTAAAGATAAACACAGATAACAATCAATATATATCTTCGTATGAAATAATCAGAAAGGACGATGTAACTCAAATTGCTGTAAATTTAAGGGATACGGCGAAAAGATATACGGCAAAAATCAAAAGATTACCGAACGGAAGCATGCCTGACGGGTTTTCTGTTTTATCAGTCGAGTTTGCCGGTGAAGAGGGGTAATTCTTATCCGATGCCCGGAAATATCGTTCAGCTCACTTGTGGTATAATTTATATGTCTATTCCGTGGCTGGAGATATGAGAAAGAATTTTTTATAACAGGGGGAATTATTGTGAAGCAAGTATATGCGCCGGGCTGTGCATTGATGATCTATAAGCCTGAGCTTGCAGAGAAAGTATTACAGTTTCTGAATAAAGATCAGGGCGATATTACGGAACACTTGATTTGCTGCAGGCATAAGCCTGAACTTGAAATCGGCACACGGATCATCAATACCTGTGCGGGCTGTGACAAACGATACAGTGAACTTTACAGCGGGATATCGACCATATCGCTCTGGGAGATATTGGCGGAAAGCGATACGTTTCCATTCCCTGATTATAAAGGTACGAAAATGACCATACATGATGCCTGCCCTACACGTACCGAGGTCAGGGTACATAATGCGATCAGAAAACTGCTTGAAAGAATGAATATAGAAATAATCGAACCTGTGCATACCCGCACCGGAGCAATCTGCTGCGGAGATAGTTTTTACGGAATTCTGCCAGTAGAGCTTGTCAAAGAACAAATGAAAAAACGTTCAAGAGAAATGCCTCGTGAGAATGTGGTGGTCTACTGCGTTTCATGTATCAAAGCCATGCATATTGGAGGCGTAAAACCGCGTTATATCGTAGACCTTTTGTTCGGGGAGGAAACCGTGCCGGGTACCTATGAACCTGATTTATGGCATAACGAACTGAATAAATTCATAGAGGAGCATTGATAAAAGAGAGGAAAAGACGAAATACGGGGAGCTATATCATCATCTGGGACAAGCAGCAGAACGGCGATTGGAAAATAAGGCTGGATGCCAACTGGTAGGGGAATCCTGAAAGTGCGTTGGCAGGTCTATTCCCGTTTCAACAGCTCCGAAACATGCCTGTTTTCAACGATCTCTTCAATGGAACGGATACCTGACTGTCTGAGCACTATCATTACGTTCAGGTTGTCAAAAGGCGTCAGGATAAAGGAATCCTCCCCGGTTTCGTTCACAATCATGGTTGCCCTGTCGACATCTATGTTGGTCCTCGGGCCGCCTACACAGCCTCCCGAGCAGCCCATGCCTTCTATGAAATTCGCGTCTAATTCTTCTCCTGCATTCAGCCTGTCCAAAAGCTCCTTACAGTTTTTGACGCCGTCGACGCGCTTTGATTTGAGCTTTATGACCCTGCTCGGTTCAAGCCTGTTTACGACGGTTTTTACCGAAAAGCTCACGCCGCCTGTTTTTGCATAAAGCCGTCCGCCAAGGGACGCCTGATCCTTTTCGTCGCCGGGAAGCTCCTCCGGATGTATTTCGAGAGCGTTGAAGATCTCGGCAAGCTCTCTGAAATTAACGACGAAATCGATGGCGCCGCGCAGTTCTGGTTCATTGATCTCAGCCTTTTTTGCTATGCAGGGAGCGAAAAAGACGACTCTGACGTCCTTGTACAACTCCTTGAGGAACCTGCCCGATGCGATCATGGGGGAGACTGCGGGGGACATATGCCTGTACATTTCCGGATAACCTTTTTTGGTCAGATTGAACCACACCGGACAGCAGCAGCTGGTCAGAAAGAAATCTTTTTCTGTTTTGACGAGATTGCTGAATTCGAATGCTTCGCGTATGGAAAGGATATCCGCGAACATAGCTACCTCGATCATGTCTTCGAAGCCCATTACCCTGAAGGCTGACCTTAACTGCCCCAATGTTACGTCCTCACCGAACTGTCCGGCTATAGCCGGCGCTACAACGGCAAAAACCTTCCTGCTTTTGTCCTTCAGCAGGTCGATCAGCGGAATGAACTCGATCTTGTCGGCCAGTGCGCCGAAATCGCAGCTGACCACGCATTCGCCGCAGTCCAGGCATTTGTTGTTCTCGATGACAGGGCCTTCGTTCCTTCTGTAGATCTGGGCCTCATATTTACAGTGGCCGCTGCAGCCTGGGTCTTCGCAATATTCGCAGGCGCCGTCTATTTTTGCGATGATCGGTTCACCGACTGCCTCGGATCTTCTCACGATATCAAGCTCGTCGGAAAATTCCCTGCCGCCCTTCGGATCCAACCCCAGTGCGATTCGGATATGGTCTTTGATAAAAGGCAGATCCTGATCCGTAAAGTTGTATTTATCCCTGATATCATAGGCAAGCCTGTTAAGATCGTCGGCAGTATTGAGATGGCCGTTCCAATACATCTTTACGATCTCACCGAAAATTTTCATCCTTTTTTCCTGGAACCCGGCAAAGCGATCATTCATAAAATATCACCCCGTCTTATGTATTGTGAATCGCAGTCTATAGCTTGCCCATCAATTCATGGCAATATTTAAGCAGCTCGGCTCTCGAGCTTGCGTTCATCTTTGTATAGCCTTTTGCCATAAGAATATGCGATCAGAGTATTTTTGTATTCTTAAGGACTCTGTAAAGCACCATCAGGAATGTAAGGTATACCATACCGATCAGGCCCGCTGCCTTTAATCCTATGAATATGGCTATGAGCGTGGCAATCGGGTGTATGCCGAGAGAAGTGGACACTATTTTGGGTTCTACTATTTGCCTTATGATACTGATAAGCAGGAAAAGCAAAAGGATACCGATACCTGTAAAATAGTTGCCTGTGAGCAGGTATATGATCGCAAGCGGCAGGTATACAAGACTTATGCCCACAACAGGCAGAATATCGGCGAGCGCACAGATTATGCTGAGAATCACTGCATACCTGACGCCCAGTATCGAAAAACCGATCAGAGTCTGAACGAAGGTCAGGGAATAAATCAGGAAATAAGCTTTCACGTATTTTGCCAGCATCACGATCCCCTGGTTCCAGAGCCTTGTGACTTTTTCCTTCCCGCTGTCCGAAAAGGCTGAAATGAAGCGGACCTTTATGCTTGACATATCGCGCGTAAAGAAATAGGTCGACAGTATGACGACAAAGATTATCGTGATCCACATCGGGATGGAAAGCGCAATCGACAGGAAAGCACTAAGGCTCCTGCCTGCGATATTAAGCCCGCTTTTCAGGATATCCGTAAGCTGGCTGCTGTTTTTCTCAATAAAAGCCGGATCTATGTTCTGGAAATATGCGCTTATTTCAGCTATTATTCTGTTGACAGGGGTTATAATGTTTTCAAGATTCGCTGTTTTCAGATTGCGAAGCAGCATCATCGCTTCGGAAATAATCGAGTAAAAGAGAAGCCCAATGATCGAAAATATAAGAAGATATACGATGAAGGATGCAAGCAGAGCGGGAATGTTCCTCTTGAATTTCAGCCTGGTATGGAAGAACCTGGCCACCGGCTGAATCAGAAATGCGATCGCGAAAGCTACCAGGAAGGGGAAGGTATAGGTACTGGTGAAGTACAGCAGTGCAAACAAAGCCGTGTAGATCACGAAGAAAATACCGAATTTCTTTAAGCTGACAATGAACTGACTGTTAAACATGCTACACCTCAGTATTATTTATATAATTATGAAGTTACTATAATGACTTAATGTTGTCAAGCAATGGAATTTTGTGTTTTTTAAGTACAATACTCTGATATAATATTCATGAAGGAAAAAATTTTAAACGGCGGGGAGATCGGATGCAACCCAACGAACTTATGAACATTGCGCTGAAAGCCGGAGAAATAATGCTGACCAGCGGCGCTGAGATCTACAGGGTAGAGGAAACCATAGTAAGGATATGTAAAAGCTATAATACCTATTGCGAGAGTTTTGTCCTGCCTACAGGCATCTTTATTTCGATCCGTGACAGCGAGGACAGTATGCACACCGCTTTTAAAAGGATACATGACAGAAAAGTCGACCTGAACAGGATAGACAGGGTGAATAATCTTTCAAGAAGCCTGCAGGTCAGTCAGCCCGACTATGAAGCTGTTTTAGGGAGCCTGAACGATATTGAGACCGTAAGGCAGCATGCATTTCCGGCAAGGCTTATGGCCGCATCGGTCAGCTCTTTTGCTTTTACTATCCTGTTCCAGGGGACCTGGCTCGATGGCGCTGCAGCTGCTGTGATAGGCGCGGTTGCCTATCTGGTAAATGAAATGATGGCGAGAAGAAATCTTTATCAATTCCTTGAGCTTTTTATCGCGGGAATGCTGGCGGGCTTCATCAGTCTGGCGGCAGTACGGCTTTTCCCAGTGCTTAACGTATACAAGATAATAATTGGTTCGTTAATGATATACCTTCCGGGTGTTTCCATAACCAACGGTATCAAGGATGCCCTTTACGGCGATCTTGTAGCCAGCCTTACCAGGCTTGGCGAAGCACTGCTTTTGGTTACCGTATTGGCTGTGGGGGTTGGTATTGCTTTGTCTGTAGGAATAGGACGGTGGTGATCGGATGCATATGGTTTTGATGGCATTTCTGGGCAGCCTCGGATCCGGCCTGACCTTCAACGTAAAAGGACGGAAACTGATTTTCGCGGGACTGTCCGGGGCGGCAGGCTGGCTTGTTTATCTGCTTTTATACAGCATTTCGGGCAGTTCCATATTTTCGACCTTCGTCGGGGCTATAGCAGTAGGCTTTTACAGCGAAACTGCAGCGCGTTACCTGAAGTCCCCCTCCACGGTCTTTTCGATACCGGGAATACTGCCTTTGGTGCCGGGGATAACTGCATATGAAATGATCCAGGCAGTTACTGAGAACGATATGGCAAACGCAATGGTCAAGATGGTAAATACGCTCGGCGGGGCAGGTGCGATCGCATTCGGTATCCTGCTGGCGACTGCTTTTTTCCGGCGGATCTCAAAAAAGAAAAAGACAAAGCAGGCATAGAAAATAAAAGTGAAGAATTGAAAGGGGACAGCTCTTTAGCCCGATTTATTGTCCTGACTAAGTTCTGTCCCCTGATTTATTACTTTTTGACTATTTTAGACTATGAGACGCCGATCGGGCTTACATCGGATGTATGAACTGCTGTGTCCAATAGCACACGCCGGAACTGTTCTTTGCGAGTCCGACGCCGATTTGAGAATAAGACCGGCTCATTATGTTGTTCCTGTGTCCGGGGGAGTTCATCCAGTCCGCCATTACCTGGGCCGGAGTCCTCTGGCCATATGCTATATTTTCACCGGCGGCCGTAAAGCGCAGACCGAAGTTTTCCATCATCTGGAACGGCGAGCCGTATGTTGGCGAGGTATGACTGAAGTAGCCCCTGTTAGCCATATCGGCGGATTTATAGCGCGCGACTCTGCAAAGCTGCCAGTTGGTTGACAGCGCCTGAAGCCCGGCCCTTGCCCTTTCTACGTTGACCAGCCGTATAACTTCGTTTTCCTGGGCTGTGGTGGTTACCGTCGGTATCGTTATCTTCTGACCGGGGTAGATCAACGCAGGATTCTTGATCTGCGGGTTTGCGGAAATGATCTCGCTTATCCCGACCTGATACCTGCTGGCTATCTTCCACATGGTGTCGCCTGATTTTACGATATAAGTAGATTGCGCCAATGCTGCTGTTGTAAAAAGCAGTATAAATATCAGGACCAAAATTGTTCTTATTTTCATTTTTTTCATTTTTATCACCTCGCTGATTATCTTTTGAAAAAACCTGCCCATTCATGCTGGCAATATAAATCACACCTGTAAATAAGTTCATTTCTGCCGCTTTATCTACTTGACTTTGAAAATTCTTTCATAAATAATAATTATAGATAGAAATTTTCCGGAGGATGGATACGAATGACAAAGGGTAAAAAACCTGAGGAATACGGTAATGAAAGCATTTCTTCACTGAAGGGGGCCGACAGGGTCCGCCTGAGACCCGGCGTCATATTTGGCTCAGACGGTATAGAAGGCTGCGAACATTCTTTTTTCGAAATACTCTCCAATTCCATAGACGAGGCAAGGGAAGGTTACGGCGACAGGATAGAAGTCATCCGCCATTCCGACCGATCGATCACTGTAAGGGACTATGGCAGGGGCATACCGGTCGACTTCAATCAGAAGGAAGACAGGTACAACTGGGAGCTCGTCTTTTGCGAACTTTATGCAGGCGGCAAATATAAAACAAATTCCGGAGAAAATTATGAATTCAGCCTCGGACTGAATGGCCTCGGAAGCTGCGCTACGCAGTACAGCTCCGAATTTATGGATGTCACCGTATTCAGGGACGGCTTCCGCTACGATCTTCGCTTCGAAAAGGGGCAGAACGTTGGCGGCCTGATCAGGGAAAAGAGCAGATATGAAAGCACGGGTTCGATACAGCATTGGAAGCCCGATCTTGAAGTGTTTACAGATACGGACATCCCTCTTGAATATTTCGTAACAACGCTCAAGAAGCAGGCTGTCGTCAATGCGGGACTGAAATTCATCCTGACCGATGAAGCTTCCGACAGCGTCCAGGAATTCCGCTATGAACACGGGATCGTCGATTATATCTCCGAAATAGGCGGGGACAAGAGTTTTACAGGAGTACAATTCTATGAAGCCTCGACAAAGGGCAAAGACCGCGAGGACAAGCCCGAATACAAGGTGAAGATGCAGATTGCATTCTGTTTCAATAACGAGATGAACCTTCTTGAGTATTATCACAATTCCAGCTTCCTCGAACATGGCGGCTCTCCGGACCGCGCCGTAAAGGCGGCATTCGTAAACGAGCTCGACAAGTTTATCAGGAACAAGGGCAAATACAACAAGGATGAGGCGAAGATAACCTTCAACGACATACAGGACAGCCTGATACTCGTGACCAATTCGTTTTCAACGGTCACGAGCTATGAAAACCAGACCAAGAAGTCCATAACAAACAAATTCATCCAGGAAGCGATGACCGATTTCATCCGCCAGCAGCTTGAGGTCTATTTGATAGAAAATAAGCTCGAAAGCGACCGTATCGTTGATCAGGTTCTTGTAAACAAGCGCAGCCGTGAAACGGCGGAGAAGACAAGAATCAACATAAAGAAGAAGCTGGGCGGTACGATCGACATGTCCAACCGCGTTAAAAAGTTCGTCGACTGCAGGACAAAGGATACAAGCAGACGGGAGCTTTATATAGTGGAAGGCGACTCCGCGCTGGGCTCCTGCAAAATGGGAAGGGATGCGGAATTCCAGGCGATCATGCCTGTCAGGGGCAAGATTCTCAATTGCCTGAAGGCGGAATATGACGGCATATTCAAGAACGACATAATAGTTGACCTGCTCAAGGTCCTGGGCTGCGGCGTCGAAATAAAGTCGCGCCACAACAAGGACCTGAATACCTTCGAGCTGGACAACCTCAGGTGGGGTAAGATAATCATCTGCACAGACGCCGATGTGGACGGATTTCAGATACGTACGCTGATCCTTGCGATGCTGTACCGCCTGGTCCCGACCCTCATAAACGAAGGAAAGGTGTTCATAGCGGAATCTCCGCTGTTTGAGATCACCAGCAAGGGGAAGAACTGGTTTGCCTATACCGAAAAGGAAAAGGCTCAGATATTGTCGAAGCTGGAGGGTGGAAAATACACCGTACAACGCTCAAAAGGTCTGGGCGAAAACGAGCCTGAAATGATGTGGCAGACGACTATGAATCCTGAAACCAGAAGGCTCATCAAGATTATACCTGATGACCTGCAAAAAACAGAGCTTATGTTCGACATGATGCTCGGGGACAATCTGCAGGGCAGAAAGAGTTTTATCGAAGAGAACGGGACAAAGTATTTGGATATGATAGACGTTAGCTGAAGACGTCATATGCGTCGGATTCCAATATATTTCTGCTTCGCAGAAATGTTTCATTAATGTAACATTTCGTCGAAGACGAAATATATAGTCAAGCTTCGCCGTTGCACTCCTCATTTATATTATATAAACTGCGGTGCTCATGGCTCGCTTTCCTTGGACTCCTCGCATCTGACGCCTTCAATACGGCAAGATACATATGATGGAAAGGTGCAGATATGTCGGATAAAAATATGGTATTGCAAAAAATACCTGATACGATTGAACAGAATTTCATGCCCTATGCGATGAGCGTCATCGTTTCACGGGCCATCCCGGAGATCGACGGTTTCAAGCCGTCTCACCGGAAGCTGCTTTATACCATGTACAAAATGGGGCTGCTGACTGGACCCAGGACAAAGTCGGCCAACGTAGTCGGACAGACGATGAAGCTGAATCCCCACGGCGACCAGGCCATCTACGAAACACTGGTCAGGCTGACACGGGGGAACATCGCGCTGCTCCATCCATATATAGACTCCAAGGGCAACTTTGGCCGCCAGTATTCGAGGGACATGCACTACGCAGCGCCCAGATACACTGAGGTCAAACTTGAAAAGATCTGTGAGGAGCTGTTCCGCGATCTTGATAAAAATACGGTAGACATGGTCGATAACTACGACGGGACATTGAAAGAGCCGATACTGTTTCCGGCGGCTTTCCCGAGCGTTCTGGTAAATGCGAACCAGGGTATTGCGGTAGGTATGGCTAGCAACGTTTGCAGCTTCAACCTTAAGGAAGTATGCGATGCCGCCATAGCTTATATCGGCGATGAGAATGCCGACCTGATACAGTATATAAAAGCGCCCGATTTTTCTACCGGTGGCGGCCTGATTTTAAATGAAAGCGAATTAAGGGGTATCTATGAAACAGGAAGAGGCAGCTTCAAGGTCAGGGCAAAATACAAATACGACAAGCAGAACAGCTGCATAGAGATATATGAGATACCCTATACGACTGCTTCCGAAGCGATAATCGACTCAGTCATAGAGCTTGTGAAGAACGGCAGGCTCAAGGACATAACGGATGTTCGCGACGAGACCGACCTCGACGGGCTGAAGATCACGCTTGACATACGTAAGAGCGCGGATCCCGACGAGATCATGAATAAACTGTTCAAACTGACAACGCTGCAGGATACCTTCAATTGCAATTTCAATATACTGGTCAACGGAAACCCCAGGGTCATGGGCATCAGGGAGATACTGCGCGAATGGCTCATCTTCAGGGTCGATTGCATCAAAAGACAGACCGCGTTCGACATCGGAAAGAAGGAGGATAAGCTCCATCTGCTGCTTGGCCTTCGAAAGATACTCCTCGATATCGATAAAGCCATCGCGATCATACGCAATACCGAACACGACGCCCAGGTGGTGCCCAACCTGATGGACGGCTTCGGGATCGACCAGGCGCAGGCGGAGTTCATTGCCGAGATCAAGCTGCGCAACCTTAACCGCGAATACATTCTGGACAAGGTCGGTGAAGTCGATACACTGCAGAAGGAAATAGCCGATCTGAAGGAGCTTCTGGGGGACGAAAGAAAAATCAGGAAGGTCATTGCACGACAGCTCGGCGAGGTGGCAAAGAAATACGGCCGGCCAAGGATGACGGAGATCATACCGGAAACGCATGTCGAGGAAATAACGGAAGAACACCTTATCGACGATTATAACCTGAAGCTGTTTCTTACAGAGCAGAACTATCTCAAAAAGATCGCCCTCGTCTCACTGCGCGCAAACCCTGAACACAAGCTCAAGGATGACGACAAGATAGTACAGGAGATAGAGACGCACAACAAGGCGGAACTGCTCCTTTTCTCGGACCGCATGACGGTCTACAAGTTCAGAATCTATGATATTCCGGACTGCAAGGCGAGCGCGCTAGGAGAGTATCTTACAAACCTGCTGCAGCTCGAAAACGGCGAGAAAATAATTTATATGGCTGCGACTGATAATTATGCCGGCTGGCTGCTGTTTTCATTCGAAAACGGTAAATGCGCCAAAATCGGGCTGGAAAGCTATGCGACTAAAACAAACAGGAAAAAGCTCGCAAATGCATATTCAGACCTTTCGCCTCTGGTCGATATGCGTTATCTGCCAGCGGATACGGAACTCGTTGCCTACAGCAGCATAAACAAGGTGCTGATATTCGATACCTCCGGCATAAACCCCAAATCCACGCGCGATTCACAGGGGGTACAGGTGCTCAAGGAGAAAAAGGGAAGCCGGCTGTGCGCCATTAAAACTCTTGAGGAATCGGGCATAAAGGATCCCGATTATTACCGTACTAAGTCCATACCCGCGGTAGGCTGCTATTTCAGGGACGAAGACGCCGAGGACAAGCAGATAACGATGAATATCGAGGGATGAGGTAACTGGATTGAAAAGTGAAGCAAGGAAGGAAGCCGGAAGCAATATTGCGGGAAAAACCTTAAAAAACAAGAGCAGGATAGCGTTGTATGTCGTTTTAATAGCTCTGTTTCTTGGAGCGATGGCATACTTCACGATAAAATTCGGACCACAACTGACAGAATTGGCGAGAGACCCCGGAAGACTGAGTGACAAGCTGAATTCATACGGCTGGAAGGGCGTTTTGATGTTCATAGGCATTCAGATGCTGCAGGTCGTGGTAGCGGCAATACCCGGAGAAGTGATCCAGATCGCCGGAGGATATATTTATGGGACCTGGCTCGGGACCTTATATTCAATAACGGGTATACTGATCGGATCTGTTCTGGTTTTCTTCATAGCAAGGATACTTGGTTATCCTCTTGTAAAAATGCTGGTTTCGCAGGAGCAGCTTGAAAAATTCAATTTCATGATAAACGGTGACAAGTCTGAAGCGGCTATGTTCCTGCTGTTCCTGATACCGGGCATCCCAAAGGATATGCTTACCTATATTGCGGGTATCACGCCGGTAAAACCGCTGCGTTTCTTCATAATCATCACAATAGGCCGGCTGCCTGCGCTTTTCGCATCCTCTGTCATAGGCAGCAGTACTGAAAAGGGCAACTTTGTGATGGTAATAATTCTTTCGGCTGCTGCGCTTGTATTGTTCCTGGCGGGACTGCTCCTCAAGGACAGAATAATCGACAGGATAAAGAAGTTGTCTAAGCGCTAAATGTTTTTCATCTGCTTGATGAAGAATTCGTCATAAAGTGCGCAGACGGCTTTATTGCATACTTCCGCCCTTACGCCGAACATCATGCTTACTTCCGAAGGTCCCTGATTGATCATTTCCAGGTTGATGCCCGCATTGGCAAGCGCCGCGGAGGCTCTGGAAGTTATTCCAAGGGTATTGCGCATACCTTCCCCGACGATCATGACCAGTGCTATGTTCTTGACTACAGAGATATCGTCGACTGCCAGTTCGTTCTTTATACGTTCGGTGATCCTTTTTTCCTTGTACTCGTCCATCATGTCCTGTTTCAGGATTATCGACATATTGTCTATTCCGGAAGGGATATGTTCGTATGAGATATGTTCTTCCTCGAGCATCTGGAGGATCTTTCGGCCGAAGCCGACCTCACGGTTCATGAGGTATTTGCTTATATATATGAAGCAGAATCCCGTGTCGCTGGCGATCCCGACTACAGGGAAGCCGTTGGTGCGGCGTTCTTTTACTATTGTTGTCCCGGGAGCGGAAGGATTGTTGGTATTTTTGATGCGGACAGGCACGCCTTTATAAAAGACCGGAACGAGCGCCTCTTCGTGAAATACTCCGAAGCCGGCATAGGAAAGCTCACGCATCTCCCTGTATGTAACTTCGTGTATCGGAACGGGGGATTGTATCAGGTTTGGATTTACCGAGTACACGCAATCGACGTCGGTAAAGTTTTCATATAGGTCCGCATTAACTGCTGCTGCAACGATTGAGCCTGTTATGTCGGAACCGCCGCGGGGGAGCGTAACGACCTCACCCGACAGAGAATAGCCGAAAAATCCGGGGAATATGGTTATTCCGGAGTAGTCGGAAAGAGATTTCAGATTTTCGTATGACTGGGGCAGGACCTGCGCATTTCCGAATTCATCGCTGAGCTGCAGGCCGGCATCCTTCGGATTCACATAGCGCGCATTAAGACCGGTGCTTTTGAGGTATTCTGCGACGAGCTTCGCGCAATTGTCTTCACCGGCGGCTTTAAGACAGTCCATATATCTTCCTTTATCGCTTTTGTCGCCCTCTACTCGCTTTCTGAGATCTGCCGAGACAGTTTCAACGATGCTTCCGTTTACCCCAAGCTCAGAGGCGATATTTGCAAATCTTTCTGTTACAGCTTGCAATTCCTTTTCTGCATCGCCTTTTTCTAAACCGGCTTTGGCACAAGCTATAAGCATGTCGGTAACTTTTATATCCTCCCTGTAACGCTTGCCTGGAGCGGATACTATGATAAGTCTGCGCTCCGGATCCGATGTGATTATGCTGCATACTTTCTTTATCTGATCGGCATTTGCCAGTGACGTCCCGCCGAATTTTGCAACTTTCATACCACAATCCTCCAGATTTCTTTATATCATATTATTATCACATCACACAAAAGGTCCTGTCAATAAAAAAATGTTTTAATTGTATTGTGTAGTGCGAACATTTGTTTGATTTTGCGGGGGAATATGTTATAATATGAGGCGAAGTTTGAATCATGGGGGCAGTAAAGCAATATGCCGGATTTTAAAATAGTTTCAGATTATAAAATGTGCGGCGATCAGCCCGAAGCGGTTGAAAACCTGGTAAAAGGCCTTAACAGAGGTTACAGGCATCAGACGCTGCTTGGCGTCACAGGCTCTGGAAAAACCTTTACAATGGCCAACGTTATCGAGCAGGTCCAGAGGCCGACACTTGTAATAGCGCACAATAAAACACTTGCTGCGCAGCTGTGCGCCGAGTTCAAGGAATTCTTCCCGAACAATGCCGTCGAGTACTTTGTCAGCTACTACGACTATTATCAGCCGGAAGCATATATAGCGGCTACGGACACCTACATCGAAAAGGATTCTTCAATAAACGATGAAATAGACAAACTGAGACATTCTGCAACCGCAGCGCTTTTCGAACGGCGCGACGTGATCATCGTCGCCAGCGTATCGTGTATATACGGCCTGGGCGATCCGGAGGATTATACGGAATTGATGCTCTCGCTGAGGCCCGGCATGCAAAAGGATCGCGATGAGGTCATACGCAAGCTTGTTGATATACAATATGAAAGAAACGAGATCGACTTCAAGCGCGGTAAGTTCAGGGTCAGGGGCGATGTGCTCGAGATATTCCCGCCGGATTCGTCCGAGCGCGTGCTTCGCATAGAGTTTTTCGGAGACGAAATCGAAAGGATCTCCGAGATCAATTACCTCACCGGAGAAATACTTGGAATTCGTTCACATGCGGCCATATTCCCGGCAAACCATTACGCGACGACCCGGCCGAAGATGCTCCGGTCATTGGTCACGATAGAGCAGGAACTCGAAGAAAGGCTGAAGGAGCTGAAGGAGCAGGGCAAGCTGCTCGAGGCGCAGAGGCTCGAGCAAAGGACCAGATACGATCTTGAGATGCTCCAGGAGATCGGTTTCTGCCAGGGCATCGAGAACTATTCGAGGCACATCAGCGGAAGAGAGCCTGGCAGCGCGCCTTTCACGCTGATAGATTATTTCCCTGAAGACCTGCTGGTCATCATAGACGAAGCACATGTTTCGATACCGCAGATAGGAGGCATGTACAACGGCGACAGGGCAAGGAAGGAATCTCTGGTCGAGTATGGTTTCAGGCTGCCTTCAGCGTTTGACAACAGGCCTCTGAGATTCGAAGAATTCGAAAAGAAGGTCAAACAGGCGGTATATGTCAGTGCAACGCCCGGGTCTTACGAAAAGCGCCATTCACAGCAGACAGTAGAACAGATCATCCGTCCGACCGGCCTTATAGATCCTGAAGTTATCGTACGGCCGGTAAAAGGACAGATAGACGATCTGATAGGAGAAATATCGAAACGCGTTGAAAAGCAGCAAAGGGTGCTGGTAACAACGCTTACAAAGAAAATGGCCGAGGATCTGACGGCTTATCTCAAGGATCTCGACTACAAGGTGGAGTATCTGCATTCCGATGTTGAGACGCTCGAAAGGATGGAACTGATCCGTAACCTGAGGCTTGGCGTTTTCGACATACTGGTAGGTATTAACCTGCTGCGTGAAGGACTGGATCTCCCGGAGGTAACGCTTGTTGCCATTCTCGATGCAGACAAGGAAGGCTTCCTGCGTTCAGAGACGTCTCTGATACAGACGATAGGCAGAGCGGCGAGAAATGTTGAGGGGACTGTCATCATGTATGCGGATAAGATGACCGATTCCATGCAAAGAGCGATCAGCGAGACCAACCGAAGACGCGGGATACAGACGGAATACAATTTTAAGCACGGCATTACTCCGACTACCATCCAAAAGGGAGTCAGGGACACCCTTGAAACGATCAAGGTGGCGGAAACAGGCGCGGGCTATTCGTTCGAGCATACCGACGAGATGGATGAAGCCGATCTGCAGACCATTGTCAACAGACTCGAGAAGGAAATGAAGGAAGCTGCAAGGGCGCTGGAATTCGAACGTGCGGCGTCGCTCAGGGACAAACTGCAGGAGCTTCAGAAGAGGATGGAGAAAAAGTAGGTTCGATAGGTTAATGAAACGATCATGAAACAGAACTGCTATTACAGTAATGGCTTCGGTTAAGAGGTGCAAAAATTAAAATCGCAACAAAATTCGCACGGAAATTCGCATACAATATTACATTATATAAATAATGCGAACTAATTAATTGAATAAAATATGGATTTGCTGCAGTTACCTCTTCATGTTTTGTTAGAGAATATTTTCAGTTCTCAAATAAAATTATGTCGGCACTCGTTCCATCATGATATACAGCGTCCTGACAAGAAGTTGCAATTTTATATTTCCCGTTTGTATATTCAGCAATAACGCTGTCCCAAAACTTCATAGAGTTAATATTATGTGGATGACGACCTACTTCCCATTTTCCATGAAACATATCAAACATAGTATTTGCGACATATCGCCCTACCCCTGCTCGGCGATACTTATACATAATAAAGAACTCTGCTATTGCATAATCGGAATTAAAAGTACAATCATCATCAATAAATACAAAACCTGCAAGTTTTCCATCAACCTTAACGAAAAACGAATAATAGTTATCTTTCCCCAAATAATCATTAATGTGGTATTCAAATTCATACTCACCTAACTGGTTAACATCAAACATATTATATTGCGACCATTCATAACAATACATTTTTAACAAATTGTCTAGTATAGATTTCTCTTCAAAACGTACTTTAGCAACTTCGATATTCATATATTTCACTCCTAATCATTTCGATTTTAATATAGTTATATAGGGATGTATAAAATATGGATTTGTTGCAGTTACCATTTTTCCGTTAGTTCGCAATTTATAAAGAGTGCGAAATAACTCAACTACAAGTTGGAATTTGTTTCTTGTCCTTTCAACCAAACTGCTCATTTTTTCAAGTAATGTGCGCAACAAGGCGACATAATGCATAAATCTCTATCATTATCGCACTAAAACTCACTAAAAACTCATAAAAAACTCAGTTTTTACACGATATTTGCACATTACTTGAAATTTTGAGCAAGAAGCAATAAATCGTAAATTCAAACCCTGCCTCATAAATTCCTGTTTATCGGAAAAATCACGTACAATCGTTATTTCGTCATATTAAAACAAGTATGCATTTATAATATCAATTATTTACCATATTTACAAACGCAATTATATGAAGGTTATCTTATGTAGACCCATGAATTATGTCCATGCAACAAATAGACAATACTTTCGCTTTATATAACTAGTATATAATATATATACCATAAATTCCACCTCTTACCAAAGCTGTTGTTTTTACAGCGGCTCTGTTTTTTGTTTTGCGCGTAAAGAGGTCTTAACTTTCAGATTGGATGGTAGCAATATTGCCAAATTGGTTGTTTATTCCGTATAATCATACTATATAATTATAATTGGATGGTACCATTTTACTAAAAAGAGGCTGAAAAGTTATGGAGATAAGTATCGACAGAGAAAGCAAAACGCCGATGTACCTGCAAATAAGCCTGCGCATCAGGGAACTCATCCTGTCAGGCTCGCTGCCCGCAGGCAGCAGGCTGCCTCCGGAGAGGAAGCTGGCGGAAGAACTTAAGGTGAACAGGACTACGGTGCTCAATGCATACAGGGAACTGAAAGCCGGTGGTTTTG
>Ga0207800_1000080_pt1 | contig 35796 bp, 32 predicted proteins | sample LuqExpMetageno11_FD_187769 | JGI IMG/M metagenome (GOLD analysis project Ga0207800, IMG submission 187769) | Tropical forest soil microbial communities from Luquillo Experimental Forest, Puerto Rico - Sample 11 (SPAdes) | ecosystem: Environmental > Terrestrial > Soil > Tropical forest ... | reverse complement strand
CGGGACAAGCGTCCCTTTCGACAATATCCGGGAGCGGGCTGCTGCTGTTCTCAATTGCCGCCATACTGTCGCCGTCAGCAGCAACCTTCGATGTATATTCCAAAGCCTGCTGCATGGCCCTCTGTGCGGCATCGCGGGTCAAATCGACAGGTCCCATGAGTCCGGACGTCGCAAAACACTCGTACTGATCGATTTCGACCCTCGGCAGCTCGGTGTGGACGTCGACCTTGGCTTCTTTATGCCTTAGATCAAGCTCAGCCTGGCGGGATTGGATCGAAAGCATCGATCGTGTTGTTTCTATATCCAGTTTAGCATCCGTATGTGTAATACTTATTGCCATATCTTCACCATCCGTGGTATACTGCCAAAATCCGTTTTAAAGCTCCGCTACTTGAGAAAATCAATAAGGGACGGCATTATTATCCTTGCACCGCCTGCAAGTGAAGCTCTGTATACATTCTCCTCGTTTTTGAGATTCATTATCGTATCTGTCATATCGACATCCTCATTGTCGCTCATAAGCTTGGTAAAGTTGGTGTTGTCATTCTGCATCCTGTTTGTAGTCAGCTCCAGCCTATTTGAACGTGCACCCACATCCGCCCTTACTCTGAGAATATTACCCAAATCGGCCGACAGATCTGACATGATATCATTTACACCGTTGTAATTGCCACTCTGAAGGTCATTCACAAGAGTATCCATATCCTGAATGAACTTTCCTGCCGTAGGAGTGGCTATATCCGCGGCAGTAACGCTGTTGCCGTTATTGAACAGATCTCCTCCGGCTACATTGATATTTATATCGTCGCCTACACCGATCTCATAGTTGATTTTTTCGTTATTATTAACTGCGATTGCAAATGTCCCGTCATCATTCAAAAACTTTTTATCTGTTTTGAATCCGGAAAAAACATACCTTCCGGCATAAGTGGAATTAGAAAGATTGATCAGCTGCGTCCTTAGCTGGATTACCTCCTGTGCAGTCGCCTGCAGGTCTTCGCGACTCTCCGCCCCATCGCTCCCGTTAGCCAGTTCCTTGGCCCTCTGGAATATATCGCCCATATCGCTCAATGCCGATTCGGTGATGTCGAGCCAGGACTGTGCATCCTTCAGATTTCTCTGGTACTGTTCTATTTCCGCCACGTCCGTACGCAGTTTCAACGCCCTGGCTGCCACGACCGGGTCATCCGAAGGCACCTGTATCTTTTTGCCCGTCGCCAGCTGGCTCTGGTACTTGTCCATGCGCGTCAGGTTATTGCCTATGTATTTGACCATGTTGTTGATTAACATGTTATTGGTTATTCTCATAAAAATACCTCCTGTGTTTTCGCTTTACCGCGAGTTATAATCAGGCAAAAAGCCTGTTTATCAGCGTATCATATATCTCCGACATGGTCTGTATCATTTTGGCTGAGGCGCTGTAAGCCTGCTGGAACTTCACGAGATTGGTCATTTCCTCATCTATGAGTACTCCGGAATCGGAAAGTCGCCTGTTTACTATCTGGTTCACGACGACCTGCTGATTGTCACCGTAATTGCCAGCCTGCTGCGCGTCGATGCCAAGCGTGGCGACGAGCGACTTCATAAAGTCCTCAGGCGCTCCTTCCGAGAACATGTTAGAGTCCCTGCGGTATCCGAGGAGTTGATTCAATACGTCTATATTGCCTGCTCCGACTGGTATCACCTTTGTTGGATCCGACGGATCGGGCATTGTACTCGACGTAGCGATAAGGTTGTAATCATTAACTATATCTGCACTTACGCAGAAATTCTTTGCCGTAACATTGTTATACATATCGTATATCTGCTGGTCCGTAGTAACGCCGGCTGTAAAGTCACCGCTTAAAAGCGGCTGATTTCCAACACCCGTCATGGTAAAAAACCTGATGCCGTCGGTTGCACTCGCTCCATACCCTATGCCGCTGGCATGGCCGCCATGTATCGATTCGCCTGCGGTAAACTGTTTATTGCCGTCCGTATCTATATATCCTTCGTTGAACGCCCTGGCAAAGGTCCTTACGAACTCATTGAGCTTTTTCTGGTAATACGGGATTCCCTTGCAGTTCGGCGAAACTATACCATTAGGACCGTCGCTGCTGCCTTCGTTTCCGTCCCGCACATCCAAATAACCGCGAAGTTCGCCGCCTTTTATGTTTAGTGAGTTGCCATCCGCCCACTTTACATCATAAAGGCTCGGTACATCCTCGTTATTTACCTGGTGAGCGCTGTCTCTCTGTACCAAAGCCAGCTTGCTGACACTAAAGTGATCAACGAGCGCCTTTCCGCTTATGGTTACAACAAAATGTTTGTCTTCCCTGCCGTCCGGCAGATGTCCTGCAACAACTTCATTCGCGTCTATATTGATAATTTTTGAAAGCTTGTCTACGAGAAGCGTCCTCTGGTCCCTCATGTCATTTGCCGTACTGCCGTCCAGTTCCGTAATATATATCTGCCTGTTCAGCTGCTGGATCTGGGTCGCATATGAGTTGACCTCCTCGACCTTCGTCTGTATCCTGTAATTCAGATCCTTCTGTAGTTCATCAAAATGAGAAGCCATACTGTTAAAATATTTCGCCAGCGTAACTCCCCTTTGTTTCACAAGCGATCTGACGGCTGCGCTGCTGGGGTCCTTGGCCAGTTCCTGCATGGAGTCGAAGAAATCGCTCATTATTGTTGTAAAGCCGCTGTCGGAGGGTTCATTGAACTGGACCTCTATATCGGACAGCGCTTCCTTCTTGGCGCTCCACTCGCCGAGAGACAGATTTTCACTCCAGTATTTGAAATCCAGATATTCATCACGGATCCTCTTAACGCCTGTTACTTCGGCGCCGGTACCCATCATGCCCGTGCCGTCCACCAGCGCCATTGGATGAGAAGCTACCTGTATGGCCTGCTGCCTCGAGTAGCCCGGCGTATTTATGTTGTTCAGGTTATGATTTACAGTATCTAGATTCCTCTGGGCTGCATAGAGACCCCGCAAGGCCACATTAAGTCCAAAAAACGATTCAGCCATATATTATCACCTACCTACCAGTCCAAGTTTATTGACAATGGTGTCCGTCATGTTGTCGATTATGTTGAGTACCCTTGAAGCCGCATCATAAGCAAATTTATACTTCATCATATTGGACATTTCTTCATCCATGGAAACGCCGGCTATTGCCTGCCTTGATGCATCTGCAGCTTCGACAAGCTTGCTCTGGCTGTTGGCGATGTTTACCGAATCGGCTCCGCTGTTTCCCATGTGCAGGATGATATCCTGATAATAGTCGTCGATGCTTACAACACCTGTATTGTCATATATAAACGACTTGTTCCGGAGATTTGCTATTTCCAGCGCGTTGGAGTTATCACCGTTGTCGCCTGTTTTTGACGCCGCTATAAGGGTAAGGTCGGACAGATTCGAATTTAGCTGAATATTGCCCATTTCCAGAGGTCTGCCCGAATTTATCGTGACAAAGAAATCATCGCCGCTTGTCGGCGGATCCTTTATGTTCATGCCGCTTTTATGTATGTAATTTATCTGGCGCAGCATCACGTTGACCATAGCATTCAGTCTGCATTTCATATCTGAAACAATGTTCAGCGATTCGGGCACCAGCGACGAATTGGAGCTGACGTCCTGGTTCGTGTCGGCAGCCATGCTGTTGGCATATGCCGTATAATTGATCGGATCTGAAAATTGAGTCCGGTCATAGGTAGTGCCGTCATTTGCAGCAGCAAACGCCGACCAGCCGGGAGCATTAGTTACCACCGAAGCGTCAATTCCGTTGTTGGTCAAGGCTGTCTGCAGAGCAGTCATATCTGCCGGAGTGGTCGGTGTATTATCCGTTATAAAGATTGCGTATTTATTGGCGTCGGACCTGAAATCAGCCGGTTTTATTGCTCCAGCGATGGCGTCAGCCGAAGCGACTTGGATCACCTTCGGGACACTGCTGATATCCAGTCCCCTCTTGACCAGTTCGTCATAATATGCCTGGATCTGGTTATCTAAGGTGGTCGGATCAGCGACTGTCGATGTATCCACGTAGAAAACTACGTCCGTCTTGATATTCGGCGTGCCGTTTTCGTAGCTGCCGATTGCGCCCGAGACCTCGCCCCTCGACTCCATCAGGCCCTTTATGATACCGCTGTTTATCGGCACTTCGGTGTTGGTTCCTGCAAGCTTGGCCACGAAGAAGTTTTCTCCGGGATTCCTCTCAGCGGTATAGAGGTCGGTACTGACGCCCTTCTGAACGACAAAGTAACCGCCGAGTGTAATGTCCGCCTCGCCGTCCTGCATTTCGTTCACGTCGCACTTTACGAGTTTTGTAAGCCTGTCTATCAGCAAATTGCGCTGATCCCTGTAATCGTTGGCTGAATCGCCGGATACTTCCGATTTAAGTATCGTCACATTCAGCTTGGCAATCTGTCTGGTTATATCATTTACTTCATCAATACGCACGGATATTTCGGTATTAAGGTCACTTTGCAGCCTGTCGAGCTGCGTGCCCATATGGTTGATCTGCTGGACGAGAGCTTCGCTCCTCTGCCTGACTAGCGCCCTCACGGTAAGGCTGTCGGGCTCCTTGGAAAGCTCCTGCCACGAATCCCAGAACTGGTTGAGAACATTCTGCAGACCGGATTCCATCGGCTCTGCCATGATCGCCTCAACATCTTGGAATGTCTTCTGCCTTGATTCCCAGTACCCTAGCGTCGTATTCTCCTGCCTGTATATATTATCAAGGAAAGTGTGCCTTATCTGCCTGATTTCCTGAATATCGGCGCCAAGCCCGAACTGGACCATGCCACCGCGCGTATAATATGACTCATAAGGCCCGTTCTTCATAACGGCCTGCTGCCTTACATAACCTTGAGTATTGACGTTTGAAATATTATGGCCGGTTACATACAGGCCGCGTTCGCTGACCATAAGGCCGGAACGTGCTATTTCATAACTGGCAAAACCTACGCCCATATGTCCTCCCCTCTTGGATGTTTTAATGGAAATCTGCGCCTCAGGGGCGCTAAACATCCTACTTGAATGTTTTAAAGGAAATCCGCACCTCAGGGGCGCTAAACATTCTCCTATAACTTGATATCGAAAAAATTCTTCTTCTTTGGATCGTCTGACTGTCCGGAGTTGCTGTAATTATTGCCCCCCGCTCCGGCATTTGTAAGAATATTAACGGAGAAATCTATATAATCCAGCGAGTTGCGGATAAGCTTCGAATTGAGCGTATTGGTACTGCGAATATCGTTTACAGTCCTTAAAAGTGAATCCTGGCAGTTCCTGAGCCTGATTCCCTGTTCATCCGGAATCATTTTGGCAAGACCGGACAGCGTCACTTCCGACGGTTCTATTTTAAGAGCGTCTGCCAGCTTTCCGGTCAGTTCCTCCCGCTCTCCCTCGAGCTTGCCCAATTTGAGGATTATCGACTGTTCCAGCTTCGTCATGCCTTCAAGTTCAGTAACCTTCCCGGCGACGATCACATCTTTTTTATCCATGGAAAGCTTTAATATGCTTTCATATATATTCTTTTCCTTGCCAAGAATTTCGATTAGCCTCTCTACCAATGCAGTATCCAAATTTTTCACCACCCGACATCCTGAACCTTATTTAACCTGCATTTGCCGCTGTTTGAAAAAGGGAGAGTTTTTCAACTCCCCCGGTTTGTTAAGCTTTCTTGTCAAAAATAGAATTAATGACCTTATCAGCTACATCCCGGCCTGAAACGTTATAACTCCCCGCATTCATACTCCCCAGAATATCATCCACTCTACCCTGGCGTATATCCGGCACATCCTTCAAAGCCCTGTTGATCGTCTGAAAATCCTTGGCTTCGTTGGATATTGAAAGTACATCTTTTTTTGTCGAAACAGGTCCGGTCTTACCGATTCGTCCGACATTCTTTTGTGCTCCGTAAACTCCGGTTATCTTTGATAAATCACCTGGTATTCTCATACTTACCACTCACCTTTTATATTACTTACTATAATGCAGAAGAGCCTGGAACATCAGGCCTCTGTATCATAACCATTCTGATATCCGCGATGCTGACGCTTGATATGTTCATTACCACGGCTCATAAATTATATCGGTACGTTCCGGATAAATATTAACCAGCAATATTTAGAACTTTTTTTCGTTCTTGTTAAGGTATCTCATACCCATACCCTTAAGACCGGATTCCGACTGCAGATCGATCTCCCCCTGTATTTGGCTTGCCGCGCTCCTGAAACCGGATTCGAGCTGCCTTTCGCACTCAGCGCAGAACCTGCCGCTTTTTATTGATTTACCGCAATTTTCACATTCGAGAATCATGTTGGCGTCGTCGCCGGTAATCTCGAGCCTGCCTTCCTTAAGATATCTTTTTATCTTCTCGACACTTATGTCCAGATCGACGGAAACTTGATTGATACTTGCCCCCCGGTTTTGGTATAGATATTCCTTGACCTTCTGGAAGTCCTCCTCGTCCAGCTTCTTACAGTCTGGGCAGATCGGAGCTCCGCCTATGTAATTGTAAATTTTCCCGCATCTCCTGCAATTTCTAACGTCCGGCATTAGACAAACCTCCTTGATTTTTTCTTCCTGTGGCGACAACTACAGCTGTGACCTTTTGCGCCCCGGCCTGCTTCAGCATCCTGCCGCATTCCTCAAGCGTCGAACCGGTCGTCAGGACATCATCCACCAATATTACCGACTTACCTTCCAACTTTTTCGGTGAAATAACAGTAAATGCCCCCTTCACATTCTGGTTCCTTTTTTGTCTGTCCAATAAGCTTTGTGCTTCGGTATACCTGTATCTTTTAAGCAGATCGGAGCGTTCCGGCAGCTTTAGTTCCCTGGCAAGCGCCCTTGCAATAAGGTGCGCCTGATTGTATCCTCTCGAAAATTCCTTATGTTTGTGCAGCGGAACACTTAAAACCAGATCATACTGTTTTATTTCGACCGTTTTCCCAAGCTTGTCCGCTATAAGTCTGGCATAAGTCCTGTAATAGCTCGGTTTATCATAGAATTTGAACCGGATCAGCGACTCCTTTACCATGCCTGTATACTGAAAGATGCTGACCGCTCCGTTGCAATAGCTGTCTTCGCCGTCCTGGGTCGTAGTCATAAACGCCTTATCGAGGAAAGGAAGCTTCAGATAACAATCTGTACATATATGAAAAACGGCGTCATGGCTTAACAACTGTTGGCAAAATATGCATTTCGGCGGAAAAATCATACCGGCGATCTGTTCAAACAGCCTCATTATACTTCGCCCTTTCATATGCTGGCCTGTTCAGCAGTTTGATTCCAGTTGCCGAATGGGCCAAATTATATATCGGAATAAACCGCAAACCTTTTTAGCTTATCCGATAAACCGGAATATCTCAACATTTCGCGTTCATTTCCAACCATTTCATACAGAAATTCCTCATCGCCCACCAATACGACCATATTCCTCGCCCTCGTGACTGCCGTATACAGCAGATTTCTGGTCATCAGCACCTGCGGTCCGGGGAAAACCGGCATTACAACGACCGGGAACTCCGAGCCCTGGCTTTTGTGGATCGTAACGGCATAAGCGGGTTCGATTTCGTCCAGTATGCTGTAATCATATACAGCAAGCCGGTCATCGTCAAAAAGGACTTCAATATTCATTGCATCCTCGTCGATTTTCCTTATAGTACCCATATCTCCGTTGAATACGCCATTTCCATCGACGAGTCTATTGTCCGGCTTTTCCCACCTGAGGTCGTAATTGTTCTTTACCTGCATTACGCGATCGCCTTCGCGGAATACACAGTTTTTCGAAGCCTTTTCAGCCTTTTTACGATCCGCGCGATTCAAAGCCTTCTGAAGCTCAATATTGAGGCTGGCAACTCCTGCCGGGCCTTTTCTGGTCGGCGACAGCACCTGGATATCCTTCATCGGGTCAAACCCGTAGGTACCCGGAAGCCTTCTGCTGCAAAGATCCACGACGGTACGGACTATCGCATCGAGCCCGCTGCGCGGCAGGAAGAAGAAATCCTTATCCTTTGCATTCAGCACCGGCGCCTCTCCCCTGTTTATCCTGTGTGCATTTACCGTAATCATGCTTTCGCCCGCCTGCCTGAATATTTCAGCCAGTCTGACCGTTCTAACTGCACTGCAGCCGATAATATCCTGAAGCACACTGCCCGCGCCTACAGATGGCAGCTGATCCGCATCGCCGACCAGGATCAGCCTTGCTCCCGGCGGGACAGCTTTAAGCAGGTGGTTCATTATCAATATGTCGACCATCGACATCTCATCTATTATTATGACATCCGCTTCAACGGGGTTTTCCTCGTTTCGCTGAAACAAAAGTTCATTATCATCGCCCGTATAACCTATCTCAAGCATCCTGTGGATAGTACGCGCTTCAAAGCCGGTCGCCTCGGACATCCTTTTTGCCGCGCGCCCCGTGGGGGCCGCCAGCAGGATCCTGCAGCCGTCGTCCATCAGCAGCCTGATAATACTTTTGATTATCGTCGTCTTCCCGGTGCCGGGGCCGCCGGTAATTACCAGAACGCCGTTTGTCATGGCTTCCCTGATAGCTTCCCTCTGCATTTGCGCCAGCTGTATGCCTTCCTCGGACTGGATCTTCTCAAGCTTGTCCTCAAAATCCACGAGGCCTGCCTCAAACCGTTGCTGTGACAGGGCCAGCAGCCTCTTGCAGACGCCCTGCTCGGCATTATAAAACGAGGTCAGATACACCCGTGTCAAATCGTCGAACTTCTCCGTCACTACGGCCCTGTCAAATATCAGTGTTATCAGGGCATCCTCCACATCCTGATCATAACTGCCCAGGAGCTCCTGTACGCGCTCCTTCAGAAGGCTTTCCGGCAAATATGTGTGGCCGTTCAATGAGGCATGTGTCAAAATATATTTGATACCGCTTTTTATTCTGAACTTTGAGGCAGGATCAATGCCCAGCTTCATGGCTATTGCGTCTGCCGTCCTGAAACCTATGCCGAAGACTTCCTCACAAAGCCTGTAGGGGTTTTCCTTTATTCTTGAAACGGCCTGATCTGCATAAGCCTTGTGTATCTTTATGCAAACGGAGGGACTTATGCCATATTCCTGCAGAAACATGACGATTTCCCTCAGGCTCCTCTGCTCATCCAATGCCTGCCCGATGGCAATGGCCTTATCCAGGCTTATGCCCTTTATCTCCGACAATCTCTGCGGTTCTGCGCTGATCACCTCAAGCGTGGATTGCCCGAATTTCTGCACTATTTTGGCCGCTGTTGCCGGACCGACTCCTTTTACAATACCCGACGAAAGATATTTTTCAATGGCATCGGAAGTTTTAGGCATTACCTTCTCATACAATTCCACCTTGAACTGTTCGCCGTAGTCGGGATGTGTGACCCAACGGCCGCTTGCCCTGATCGTTTCGCCAGCATTGACGAACGGCATATACCCCACGGCGGTAAAGCCCTTTTTACCCTTTACTTCACAAACTGTATATCCGTTCGAATCATTTTTATAAATGATTTCCTCTATCGTTCCCTCTATTTCAATAAGATCCATTGTTTCCCATAATTACACCGCGTCAAGCCGGTGTACTCTTTCGAATTGAAGATGTGGCTCTGGATTGATTATGGTTATATCATATATATTAGTATATATCACTTTGAGGAGGGTGAAAAGATGGTAAAACCGTCATAGATTTGCGCTCTTTCCGGATATGACAGTACTTCTATGCTGGAAAAATTTTTTTGCAGCTTTTCAAGCAGCTCCTTCGTCTTATCTTTGGAATCCATATCGACAAATACTACTTTCCTGTCTGACAGCATTTTTGACCGGATATCTTTTTTTACTGCATTTCTGACTATGTATTCGATCTGTTCCTCTGCATTCTGTACAAGTATCATTACCCTTACCTCCGGGCGGACGCCTGAGATCCTGCAGCGTATAGATTCCGCTATACCTGATATCAGTGCAAGCAGTCCATATGCGGCAAGGATGCAGACAATACACAACAGCAGGTTATATAACATACAGAACCACCTCTATAAGTCGCTTGGACTATATTATATTCAGATAATTGAAAAAATGTTCTTAAACATGTATATGTCATTGGTTTTTATGTTACATAATGTGGTATAATATGAAATATGGAACATAGTTTCACTGAATTAGTGTTGATTTATGATCTTTTTGGGCGCTAAACTAATTTGCAAGGAGACGTCAAATTGATTCGAGTACCGCTGGCTCAATTGAAACCGGGCATGAAACTGGCAAAGGACGTCAGATTGAGAGACGGAAGACTGCTTCTCCTGTCAGGTTTCATAGTAAAACCTCTGTACATAAGAAAACTGGAAGCCTTCAATGTAAACGATATATTCGTTGAAGAAGGTCCATACACTCCGATAGAGGAGTTTGAAGAGGAAAAATTATATAATCACGCGGCCGTTACGATCAAGAACATATTCTCGATGGCAAGGAAAAATGAGCATGCCGATCTATCGGTCGTCAAGGATACCGTCAGCGATATGCTCAACAAGGTCATAGAAAACGAGACCGTCATGCTGCAGCTTACCGGCATACGCGATATTGATAATTACACCTTTCTTCATTCAGTTGATGTCTGCATTTATTCGATTATTATAGGCAAGAGGCTCGGTTATGGCAAAGAACCTCTTATGGCGCTGGGATTGGGAGCAATACTGCACGATATAGGCAAGTGCAAAGTGCCCATCGAACTATTGCAGAAGCCGGATAAATTGACGGATGAAGAATTTCACCAGATGAAACTGCATACTGTTTACGGCTGCGAAATAATCAAAAACTCCTATCACTTAAGCACCAAGGTAGCCAATATAGCATTCCAGCACCACGAAAAATGGGACGGCACGGGCTATCCCATGGGCTTGTCGTCCAATACGATAGACCCGCTTGCAAGAATAGTCGCCTTGTCCGACGTATACGATGCGCTTACTTCGGACAGGGTCTATAAGAAGAGAGAACTGCCGCATGTAGCAGCCGAATACATAAAAAATAACGCAGGCGTGCTTTTCGATCCGTTCATCGTCGACCTGTTCATAAACAGCATCGCCGTATACGGCGATGGTACGCTGGTGCTCCTGAATACGGGAGAACTCGGCAGCGTGATCTCGTCAGGCAATTTAGTCAACGGGACCAAGCAGAAGATAAGCGTATTTTCGAACAAGTCGGGGCCGCCGGTCCTCCAGCCTTATATAGTCGATCTCAATGAGCGCAAGGATGCGGAGATAGTGGAAATATTCCTGTAGGATATTCCTGTAGGATATTCGGCAGTAAAGTAATAGAAGCCCGTGCGCAGACCAAAATGCACACGGGCTTTTAACCGATCGGGCAGGATCGGCAGTGCTCGCTTATAAGCTGCTTTGAAGCCCATTCTTGAATCTCTTTTTAAAAATCTCTTTGCTTTCTAATTTAAAGCGTAGTAAGCTTGTAACGAAGAAGTTCATTAAGTAGGAGTCTGCGTACCCATCAGGCACTGAGTCAGCCGAGGGAGACATTTATATTAACAGGAGTTGGAAGCATGGCGACACTTTTACTTATAATTATCTATTTATGCTTTATCGGGCTCGGTCTTCCTGATTCACTGCTGGGCACAGCCTGGCCTGAAATGTATGTTGATCTTAATATTCCGGTATCGCTTGAGGCAATCGGAAATGCTGTTATTACTATCGGTACGATTATTTCAAGCCTGAACGCCACAAGACTGATACGAAAACTCGGTACATTCCGGATAGTTGTAATAAGCACACTGCTTACAGCATGTGCGATCTTGGGCTACGGGCTCGTACCCGGTTTTTATTGGGTACTGTTATTGAACATTCCCTTAGGGTTAGGCGCCGGAGCGATCGATACCGCGCTGAACAACTTTCTTGCAATCCATTACAAAGCAAGCCACATGAACTGGCTCCACTGCTTTTGGGGGCTCGGCGCAATGACGGGGCCTGTAGTGATGTCGGTATTCATAAACAGGCAATTGGGGTGGCGTTACGGGTATTTTACCATCGGCGCTGTGCAAATGGCCATTGTCATAATACTGCTTATATCGATTCCGGTATGGAAAGCCCACGAGGAGATGAGTACCGGAGAAGAGCCGATAGTTATGAAATTCTTTGACCTGCTGAAAGTAAAAGGCGTAAAATTGGCGATGCTGACGTTTTTATGCTACTGCGCAACCGAGTACACCATCGTTTGCTGGGGAAGCACGTATCTTGTCAAGTACCGGGAAGTATCCATCGCTACCGCTGCAAGCTGGATCAGTATGTATTATCTGGGTATTACGATCGGAAGAATGCTTTGCGGTTTCATAGCCTTGAAAGTTAAAAATAGAAAACTAATCGGCATCGGTCTGTGTACCGTCCTATTGGGCGCTGTGATCCTGATGCTTCCGCTTCCCCAGTTTGCTGCGCTCATAGGACTTGCTTTGGTGGGTTTCGGCTGCGCACCGGTATTCCCCGGGATGATTTCTGAAACTCCGAAACGTTTTGGAAACAGGTTATCACAGGCAGTTATCGGTGTTGAAATGACATCAGCCTATACAGGCATACTCGTTCTTCCTGTGTTGTTTGGGTTTCTGGCGGCTCGCATAAGCATGGCTTTGATCCCATACTTTATATCTTTTCTTGTTATCACTATGCTGATTTCAACGACCATGCTCAATAGAATGAAGAGTGAATAAAGGCCCGTAGTACCTGGGCTTTCCGGTCGTTCTATCCAACAATCCGTTCAGGAGCAACTCTTCGAAGATAAAACACAGCCTTCACAAGCAAGCCCTGCCGGTCTTTAAAGTGAGCGGCTACGAAGGCTTTTTGATAGTCATTTTTCGTTAATGGCATCACCAATTACATTCTCACTGAAAAATTTCATGGCGACATTATTACAGAACAGCTATAACCATTTACTTCGTACTCTTGACTTATTTTATACCATATTATAACATCTAGTTTATAAAGTAGTACCTGACTACTTAAAGTTCATTATCCCGACACATGTTGTTTATTCATTTACCATTGGCTACTTTCACGACTTGTGTCGTGAAAGCAGTAATTATAAGAAATTATCAAACCAGTTTTTTGGGCCATTCTAATAAGTTAGAAGGAGAATTGCTATGGACACTCCTACCTATGAATCTCTACTTGAGAGTGCCAGAAAAAAGATGATCTCAGATTTTCAAAGTGCTAGGGCCGATATTCCCCATTACGGAGAAAGAGGATCTGAAATCGAACAAGTACTTATTAAATGGTTAGGAAGTTATTTGCCGAAGAGGTATGCAGTAGGGTCTGGTTTTATCCTTGGACTAGCTAATGAAATATCTCCCCAAACAGATATTATTATTTATGATGCTATTAATAGCCCTGTTTTACGATATTCTGATAAATCTTTAATTTTACCTTCTGATAATGTTGCTGTAGCTATTGAAGTAAAATCTAATCTTAATAAAAATCAATATCTTGATGCCGTAGATAAAATGGGAAAAATCAAGTCACTAAGTAAATCGCCTATTACAGATTTAGACCTTTTATCTGAAGGTGGAAAGAAAATTGTTCAAAGGCAAACTTACTCAATTTTATTTGCCTTTGAAAGCGAAGTATCACTAAAGACCGTATCGCAATGGTATAGAGAAAGTTTTGTTAATGGAAGACATTTAGATTTTGTTTGCATTTTAAACATGGGATGGATTGACTTATTAATTAATCCATTTGGTAGTCAAGAGTATGCTCCAATACATAACCCCGAAGCCATAACAATACCAACAGATTTTAAAAAAGAGGTACAATTATTTGCAGCATCTCATGAGGAGCCGGATTCAATTCTATACTATTTATTAAAAAATATCGTGAGCCACCTTCAGGTTTTTAGAAACCAGATGTTTATCTATGATAGAGGGCTATTGAATAAACCAACAACATGTAGTTTGGAGTTTTTGGGAATGTTACCTCGCAGTTTATCAGAAAGTACTCAACCAATTGAACGGATAAAAAAGATAACTGATTTTTAGAATTGCACACAGTGACGGGCTGATAACTTCTTATAACAAAGCTTTCACGCTGTCGGACGTGCTCACGGGTCATTGCTGCCAAACCGTCTCACCGGGCGGCAAGCGCCACTAAAGGGAAAGGCTCTGCGAGTCCAACTCATCAGCGCCGCGACTGCTGAGACGTTATATGAAACTATATGCATTTGCCGCACCGTCCATGGCGCGGTTTGGAAAATCATTTGGTATTGAAGAATCGAGCAGGAGGTGTTATATGTTTTTTATTGTATTTGGTTGGGACAAGCGAGGAGTTAAAAATTATGGATCTGCTGCTATAGTAAAGTGTAGTGGTTGTTTCGAAACTGGCGAATGGTCATTACAAGAAGTATATGATTATGCGCATATCTTCTTTATCCCAATTACTAAGTATAATAATCGATATTTTCTTATTTGTAATAACTGCGGCAGGAATAGTTTTGAGATTTATGATGATCAGGTCAAGGTGGCAAAGAAAACAGCTAAAGCATTCAAATCATTTGGAAAAGGTAAAATCAGTCAAAACGATTTATATCATATTATTGAAAAAAATAAAGAGTTAAGAAACATAGAGGCACCGGATGATTCATGGGAATGTCCGGAATGTACCTATAGTAACTTGAATTCTACATATAAGTGTAAGCAATGTGGATATAGTATTATGTAATTTTATGTTTTAGGGTACGCCATCCGTGGCGTACTCTAGCTACGAGGGGCATGTGGCTTAGTACAACAAAGCAGTCGGCACATGGGCATGCAAGGTCTGAGTCCCTGAGTTGGATCGTGAGAGGATAGTCCCAGCAGCACGCCACACCGATTCGCTGGGTGACTAGCACCGCCAGGGAGAATGGCTTTGTGGGTCCAGCTTATTGCCGTCGCGACTGCTGAGACGTTATATGAAATCGTCACCGGTTACGTCGCTCAGACTCCGCCGTCGGGCGATAAAGGACGCTCTGCGCATATCGATACGAAAGTGAGTAACTCGGTATGAATGAAAAAGCAAATATAAGAATTGTGGAAGTAGTTCCCCATAACCCTCTATGGGAAAAGCAGTTCTTATTCGAGGCTGAAAATATAAAAAATATATTGAAAGATCAAATAGTAAACATTCATCATATAGGAAGTACTTCTATACCGGGAATCTATGCTAAGCCAATCATCGATATATTAGTAGAAGTTCAAAATATTGATAAGGTTGATGACTATAATGAAGAAATGAGTATAATTGGCTATATATCAAGAGGTGAATGGGGCATCTCGGGTAGGAGATATTTTATAAAGGGTCTATATGAAAGAACTCATCATGTACATATATATCAAAAAGGGGATTCGGAGATTAATAGACATCTTTTGTTTAAAGATTACATGATTAATCACCCTGAAGAAGCAAAACAGTATGAAAACTTAAAAAAGATGTTGGCAAATAAGTATCGTTATAATCCTGCTGCTTATATTGACGGGAAAGATGAATTTATAAAGGATATAGATAGAAAGGCTTTGAAATGGAAAAGGAAATCCGGCATTGACTCCGCTCAGCGGTCGGAGGACGGGTGATACGTCAGCTAAACAAAGCAGTCAACGTAAGGGCGTGCATGGCCTGAGTCCTAGACTTGGTTCCTTAAAGAAGAGTCCCTGCAGCACGCCTCACCGATTCACTGGGTGCAAGCACCGCCAGGGAGAAGAGCTTCGCGGGTCCAGTTCATCGGCGTCGCGGCTGCTGAGACGTTATACGACAGCCCACTTTAGAATATCAGCGCCGTCCGTGGCGCGGTAAGCTCTGCTATTATAATTGGCTCTGCCTATCAAGTATTAAATTAGTATGAAAAGGGAAATGACATGGCAATTATCAGTCAAGAACAATGGACGAGAATAAAAAATCAAGGTAAAACTAAATACTTATTGATTCATTGGGTTCTTTTAGCAGCAATTCCTGTATCGATAATTATGCCTATATTGGTAGGAATTATGAATGGAGGAGGGATTGACTATTTTGTATCTGGAGAATTTGTAAGAAGATTATTAATCTATATATTGCTGTGTACATTGATTGCTTTGATTGCAGGAAATAGACAATGGAGAAAAAACGAAAAAAGATATACTAATAAAGTAGAGATTTAGGCACTGACATCGTGTCAGCCCCCGAGCAAGCAGTTGTGAGCCGTCGCAACAAAGCAGTCAGCACAAGGGCGTGCATGGCCTGAGTCTCTGATTTGGCTCCCGAAATAAAGGTCCCTGCAGCACGCCACACCGATTCACTGGGTGGCAAGCACCGTCAGGGAGAAGGGCTACGAGGGTCCAGTTCATCGGTGTCGCGGCTGCTGAGACGATAAGCAAAATGCGGCAGATTGATGACGCGCCGTCCGTGGCGCGGGACGACCTTCCGGCATTTTATTACTAATAATTTTACCAGGAGGTCACTTTAAGTGAGGCGAGCATTAGAATATCAACAAAAAGAAAAGAATATTAACATGGTCAAGCTAGGAATAATAATCCTTTCAGTGCTACATATCTTAGCGATTTGTCTGATTATTTATGGTAATTATAGTGATTTGAAAAAATATCCTGATATGTTTAGTACATTTGGAAATCGTGCATATTTTCCTTTTATATTAAGTGCATTCTTAGTTTTACTGAATTTGGGTGCATTTATAGGCTTTATTACTAGACGCTCTTTTGGGATATGGTTATCGAGTACATATTTCTTTTATGAAGCTATTACAAGTATATTGAGGACTCTTTATTCATTAAATGAAATGATCAATATTGGAGAATTCGATTACTTTACTTTTGTATATACCGGCTTTATAAAATACGCATTTTTATCTGTGCTTTCAGCAGCAGTTGTTTTTTTCTTGGTTATGAAACCAAATAAAAATAACAAAAGAGTATTAATAAAAAAAAGCAGTATTTTTCTTGTTATTGGAGTTGCAATAACAGTTTTAGAGTTTTTATTATCCGTTATAATGAATATTGATTAGGGTGCCGCATTCCATGGCAGCTCCGAGCAGGGAGAATCCGCCGCGCTTCGCAAACAAAGCAGTCAGCGCAAGGGCGTGCAAGGTCTGGTCCGGATTTAGTTCCAGAAATAAAGGTCCCTGCAGCACGTCACACCGTTTCACTGGGTGACGAGCACCGCCAGGAAGAAAGGCTTCATGGGTCCAGTTCATCGGCGTCGCGACTGCTGAGACGTTAGGTGACATATCACCCATCTACGTCGCCCGGGCCTCCAGCCGACGGGCGAAATATGTGGGCCGTAATGTGGCTTGCTTTAATATAAATGCAAAAGTATGAAGTGAGGCTATATGAAGAAGCTCGTTATAATTGTTACTACTCTACTTGCTACTATATTAGTTATTATGTTTTTTATTCATATGAATGAACCAATTGTAACCGACAATGGAGTAATTGCAGCTATCAGCACTACTCAAAAGACTTTGAAGATAGATATTGGAGAAAGAGAATATAAAATCCCAGATGTATTTATTTGTAATGAATTCACTGAGTATTTTATTATGAATAACAGTGAAAATACCAGCAAGATGCGGTTTGAAGACTTAGTGGTAGGTCAAAGTATTGTTATAAAGTATAATATTCGAAACGATAAAGTATATAAAATAATAGTAAAATATGACGATAAATGAAAGAATTTAGGTATCCGGCACTGACTCCACCGAGCGGCTGGGGGGCGGCGATGACTTCGTATAGACAATGCAGTCAACGCAAGGGTTCCAAAGGAAATGCATGATAAGGCAATTGTCCGCACAATCCGTAGCGCGGCTTGAGATAGCTGGGCTCCGTAGAAAAAAATATTTCAGCCGTCTTGATAATACGGACGCACTGCTGATATATCAATATAAAAGAGGAGACTAAAAATGACCCAAATAATCCGGCATTTCGATTATGTTCTGCCTTTAATGCTATTACTGCTCCCGATAGTAATATTGGCCGGATTGTTTATCTATAGGAAGCGCAGAAATCGTCTGGCAGTCAAGGAAGCAGTAACAACGGTGATAATCGATATGTTTTTATTACTTTCGGTTGTTGGAATACTTGTTGTAACGCTATTTCCGCAAAGAATAGTGTATACCCCGATTGCATCGAGGGTTCAATTAATACCTTTTGCTGATGTTACAAATATATCTCCTTATGTACTGATAGAGAATATTGTGTTTAATATATTTCTCTTTTTGCCGTTCGGCTTCTTTACTTCATGGCGTCTATCTTCCACTAAAGTCCTTCGAAGGATTCTTCTGATGGGAATGTGTTTTTCTTTATGCATTGAATTGCTTCAATTGTTATTACCCATTGGGAGATCTACAACTGTTGATGATATTATACTGAATACGGTGGGAGCTGTTATTGGTAGTTTGTTATATTTGCTTATAAGCAAGGTTCTCCCAAAAAGCTTAACAACGACAGCGTTTATAGAACTCCACAAAAAAGCAAAGAAAAAAACGGTTTAATAAAAACCGTTTCAAATAGTACCCTCTATTAAAACCTGACAGCAACAAACGTCACCGTCCTTATATATATTATAACACTTTGTCTTGGATGTAAACATGAGTTGGTATAAAATGGGATATAGTGATAAATAAAAGAAGTTGAATACCGGTAACTCACTTGTGAGAAAGGATCGACGGCGTTGTTTGCGGAGGTTGTGTTTCCTGCTTCGAAGCCCTTCTGCAACGGGATACGTTTGGAATAGAGGGGCTGCAATGCCTGTGAGACAGGACTGCAAACCCCGATACATATATCACCCCGAGATAAGCATTAAAGTCGGTGCTTGGAAACACAACCGGAGTAGACAGCGGCGGTGATCCGATCCTCTAGACAAAAAATCGCCAGTGCAGTCAATACACCGGCGACCCATTGATATTGCTTTTGCTTATATTCCAGCTTACATTTCCTTTGCCGCGTTCTTCAGCAGTTCTGCCTTGTCGGTCCTCTCCCAGGACAGATCGATATCGGTCCTTCCAAAGTGTCCATAAGCCGCGGTCTGCTTGTAGATCGGCCGTCTCAGATCCAGTGACTGGATAATGCCCGCAGGCCTCAGATCGAAATATTTCTGAACGAGCTGTACCAGCTTCTCTTCGGGAAGCTTGCCGGTGCCATAGGTGTCGATAAGAATCGATACGGGCTTTGCAACGCCTATTGCGTAGGCAAGCTGAACTTCCACCTTGCGAGCAAGACCTGCGGCGACAAGGTTCTTCGCGACATAACGCGCAGCATATGCAGCCGAACGGTCGACCTTCGTCGGATCCTTGCCCGAGAATGCGCCGCCGCCATGCCTTGCATAACCGCCGTAAGTGTCGACGATGATCTTTCTTCCGGTCAGGCCGGAGTCGCCCTGAGGTCCTCCGACGACAAATCTGCCGGTAGGATTTATCAGGAATCTTGTCTTGCTGTCAAGCAGCTCCGCAGGTATGACCTTTTTTATGACCAGCTCTATCATGTCCCTTTCGATCGTATCATGCAATACTTCAGGCCCGTGCTGTGTCGATATTACAACGGTATCGACCCTTACAGGCTTATCGTCGTCATATTCCACAGTTACCTGTGATTTTCCGTCCGGCCTCAGATAACTCAGAGTACCGTCCTTACGGACTTCAGAAAGCTTCCTTACAAGCTTATGCGCCAAGGATATGGGCATGGGCATCAATTCGGGAGTCTCATCACAGGCGAAGCCGAACATCATCCCCTGGTCGCCGGCACCGATAGCTTCGATCTGCGTGTCGCTCATTTCGCCGGTCTTGGCTTCAAGAGCCTTATCGACCCCCATTGCGATATCGCTGGACTGCTCGTCTATCGAAGTGATGACCGCGCATGTCTCACCGTCGAAACCAAATTTGGCCCTGTCGTATCCAATCTCTAGAATTGTATTCCTGACTACCTTGGGTATATCAACATAGCATTGGGTCGATATCTCACCCATAACGAGCACCATTCCCGTAGTGACCGCGGTTTCGCAGGCGACTCTGGCATTTGGATCCTCGGTGAATATTGCGTCCAGTACCGCATCGGATATCTGGTCGCATATTTTATCAGGATGCCCCTCTGTAACTGATTCTGATGTAAATGACCTTTTTGACATAATGATCTGTTCTCCTTTTCTTTTATTAAAAATCTTCGGAACCAAACCGTTAAGATCCTTAAGCAATTTAATACGCTGTACAATCAAAAAGCCTCTTCCTGAATAAGAAGAGGCTAAATAGCTTTGTTTCCTCATCTTTCAGGATGCAATCCTGCAGGAATTGGCACCGTGCCTTACGGTCGGTTGCCGGGGTTTCATTGGGCCTTGTCCCTCCACCACTCTTGATAAGGTTCTATTCTGTTTTGTTTATTCACTCTACCATAATGGTTACGAAGCTGTCAAGTACCTATCAAAACTCGTCTATAATTTTACAAGTCCCGATAACTCCGACGACTCAGCCAAATCCTGTCGCCTATGCCTGTACTCCGTTGAACAGGGCTTCGAATTCCGCGCCCTCGAGCTTTTCCTTCTCAAGCAGGGCATCCGCGATCTTGTGCAGAGTATCCAAATGTTCCTTCAATATTACCAAAGTCTTCTCGTAAGCCGTATCTATCAGATGCTTGACTTCCTTGTCAATCGTTGCTGCGACCTCTTCGCTGTAGCTCCTGGTATGGCCGAAATCGCGGCCTATGAATACTTCATCGTTTTCGTCGAATACCATGTTGCCGAGGCGCTCGCTCATACCGAACCTGATGATCATACTCCTTGCGACACTGTTGGCCTGTTTCAGGTCACTGGACGCGCCGGTGCTGATCTCCCCGAGCACAATATCCTCTGCGGCCCTGCCGCCCATGCAAATGATGATCTCCTCCATAAGCTGCGCCTTGGTCTGGTAGGTTTTGTCCTCATCCGGTTTGTGAGCTGTGTAACCACCGGCTCTTCCCGAAGGTATGATAGATACCCTGTCGACCTTGTCTGTGGTGGAGGCAACTTTTACAGCGATCGCATGGCCGGCTTCGTGGTATGCCGTAAGCTTCTTTTCCTTTTCGGTCATGACCCTGCTCTTCTTCTCGGGGCCTACTACGACCTTGAAGGTCGCTTCCTTTATTTCTTCCATTTCGATGCGTTTTTTATTCTTTCTTGCAGCAAGCAGCGCAGCCTCATTGAGCAGGTTTTCAAGATCGGCGCCTGTAAAGCCGGGAGTACTCTTTGCAAGCTCTTCGAGCTTAACATCCGATCCGAGCGGTTTGCCCTTGGCATGCACTTTCAGTATCTGTTCGCGTCCCTTGATATCGGGCAGTCCGACAAATACTCTTCTGTCAAACCTTCCGGGTCTCAGTAATGCGGGGTCAAGTATATCCGGTCTGTTTGTGGCTGCGAGGATGATGACGCCTTCGTTGACACCGAAACCGTCCATTTCCACAAGCAGCTGATTCAGCGTCTGCTCACGTTCATCGTGGCCGCCGCCGAGGCCAGCGCCCCTGTGACGTCCGACTGCATCTATTTCATCTATGAAGACTATGCACGGCGCGCTTTTCTTGGCCTGTTCAAACAGATCCCTGACTCTTGATGCACCCACGCCGACAAACATTTCTACGAAATCCGAACCGCTGATGCTGAAGAACGGAACGCCTGCTTCACCGGAAACCGCTTTAGCCAGCAGCGTTTTACCTGTACCGGGAGGTCCGACAAGCAATACGCCTTTAGGTATCCTGGCTCCAAGCTCTATGAATTTCTTGGGTGATTTCAGGAATTCTACTATTTCCTTGAGTTCTTCCTTTTCTTCATCCGCTCCGGCAACATCTTCGAAGGTAACCTTTTTCTTATCGTCCGTATTGACCTTAGCACGGCTCTTTCCGAAGGACATGACACGGTTCCCTCCACCGCCCTGCGACTGCTGGAGGAAGAATACCCAGAAGATGACGAAGACCACGATGAGGCCGATGGTAGGAAGTATTGCTACCCACCACGGCGCAGACGGCGGCTTTTCAACGGTAAAATTCTTTACCTGCCCGTTTTGATAAGCCTGAGTCATCAATTGTGTGAAGTAATCAACAGATGATATATAAACGACATATTCTTTCGATCTTGCGTCTTTCTTTGCATTGATCAATTCGACAGTAGCTTCGTCGCCCTTCAGTGTAATGCTCTGCACGTTGCTGTTCTGTATCTGTGAAAGCATTTCAGTATAGCTTAACTGCTGCTGATTGCCCGAACTCGTATATAGCGTAATAAGGAATAAAACTATTACAAATATTACTATATAAAAGCTTAAACCTTTAAAATACTTCAAATATCTCCCTCCCGGAATTCCGGCTGACTTACTTTGTCTTCCAGATTATATTATATTAACATAAACGTTTTTAAAACACAATAAAACGCTGCTATTTAAACTAGATACTTCCTGTCTTGCCTATTTGTCTGAGCTTGAGTAAATTTCCCTTTTTAGCGTGCATACATCCGGCAGATTTCTATATTTTCCGGCATAGTCGAGGCCGTAGCCCACTATGAATTTATCCGGAACAACTATCCCGTTGTATTCGACTTCGATTTCTACCTTCCTCCTGGACGGTTTGTCAAAAGCCGTGCATATCTTTACGCTCTTAGGCCCCCTGGTATTGAACAAATCCTTCAGGTACCTGAGCGTGAGGCCGGTATCCACAAGGTCTTCAACGATCAGTACATGTTTGCCGCTGACGTTGAGGTCCATATCTTTTATGATCCGAACGACGCCTGATGATCTCGTCGACGCCCCGTAGCTTGAAACCGCGATCAGGTCCATATCGACAGGTATCGTTATCTGTCTCATCAAATCGGCGAGAAATACAAAACCGCCTTTAAGTACACCCACCAAAATGAGCTCGCTGCCCTTATAATCCTCAGAAATACGCTTTCCCAGCCGCTCTACCATTTCACTTATCTCTTCGCGGCTAACCAGAATTTCCTCAATATCCCCCAGCATGATCAATTCCTCCGACTGTATTCTAATTTAAGAATACTTTTAGTATTTTCAGTTACTTTAAATTTATCACTTATTTTATAGCCCACGATCCATACTACTTCATTGTCGGCACAAACAAGCGGGATGCTGTCACGTTTTTCACGCGGTATCTTGATATCGATAAAAAACTCTTTGAGTTTTCTGGTTCCATTTGACCTGTAAGGTTTAAAAATATCGCCATTTTGCCTATTCCTGATATCTATTCCCTTGTTGAGCCCGGCGTAATCAAAATACTGCACTAATGGATTATATCCCAATGTTTCACACTTATCAATATTATCGGCAAATACGACCTCGGCGGATATTTCAGCATCAAGTCCGGGAATGAAGGTAGTGCCCGGGATATCGATAAGCCTGCTGAAAGAAGGAACAGGCTTTTCCTGCCCTGTCCCGGAGCCTTCAATAAACAACCTGAGCAAGCCGTAGGATAACACGGCTCTGATTCCGTTCGGAAGCTCTGCGCATGAACCTGTACAACCGCCCGAGATCAGGTCGGAAAGCATCCTGTAATGCACGCTCCCTATACCGTTGCTGCTGCCTGAGATATGAACGATGGCCAGCTTCATTACTCTGTTTCGGATCGCCGGGTCCATATCCCTGAGCTTTCCCAGGTCCAACTCCAACATACCCATCTGATCCAGCTCCACCTTGCCCGTTTCTTTGACGTCGGCAGCCTTTTCAAAGGCTTTGCAAGCGCATGCATCCAGATAGCGGTTGTCTTCCGCAGCATTTTCGGAAAGCCTGCAAAGGCTGTCCGTCATATTCACTCCAAACTGTTCGTTAATATAGGGAATCAATCCGAGCCTGATCCTGTTACGGGTGTAATCCTCCCTGAGATTCGAGCTGTCAGTCCTCGGATGGAGTCCGGCTTCAGTGCAGTAACGTTCTATTTCACTCCTGGCTATATCGAGCAGCGGGCGTATGATATTGCCCCTGATGTGATCCATCCCGACAAGCCCTGCTGTTCCCGTGCCCCTGATAATATGCATCATGACAGTCTCAGCCTGGTCGTTTCTATTATGAGCGACTGCGATCCTGGAGGCGCCGATAAGCCCGGAATATCTCCCGAACTCACGGTATCTGGCTTCACGCCCCGCTTCTTCGACAGACATGCCTTGCTTTTTTGCGATCGATGCGACGTCTGCATATGAGACAGAAAAGGGGATCCCCAGTTCCCGGCAAAGGTCCGCTGCGTAGTCTTCATCGGCCTTTGCCTCATCGCCCCTCAACATATGATTGATATGGATAGCATAAAGCTTGATATGTAATGTATCCGCAAGAGAGTGCAGCACATGCAGAAGGCATACCGAATCAGGCCCTCCAGACACGCCTGCAAGCACGCTTTCCCCTTCATCGATCAGGCGGTATGTCCGGATCGTATCAAATACCCTCTGCTGAAACTGTCTGACAAAACTATCTGTTGTATTCATCCTTCTTCAAATTTGCAAATTTCGTATATTCACCGAACCATCTTAGTTCCACCGTGCCGGTCGAACCGTTTCTGTGCTTTGCAATAATGACCTCCGCAACATTTTTCTTTTCGGTTTCGGGGTTGTAGTAATCGTCCCTGTACAAAAACATTACAATGTCGGCGTCCTGCTCTATAGCACCTGATTCTCTAAGGTCGCTCAGCATCGGCCTGTGATCCGTTCTTGATTCCGGTCCGCGGCTCAGCTGTGACATTGTAACGACAGGCACCTGCAATTCCTTTGCAAGGATCTTTAATGAACGTGATATCTCGGAAACCTCCTGCTGCCTGTTTTCCGTCTTTCCCCTTCCCTGCATCAGCTGCAGGTAATCGATCACTATAAGGCCAAGGTTTTTCTCAAGCTTGAGCCTCCTGCATTTCGCCCTGATATCCATGACAGAGACGCCCGGCGTATCGTCTATATAGATAGGCGCCTCTGAAAGCGGAGCCAGCGCCTGAGCCACCTTGTTCCAGTCGTCATCCTCGAGCTTTCCCGTACGCATCCTCTGGCTGTCAACCATGACCTCGCTGCTGAGCATCCTGTTGACGAGCTGGTCTTTAGACATTTCAAGATTGAAAATGGCTACGGGCACATGTCTCTGAACGGCGGCATACTGTGCAATATTGAGCCCCATTGCGGTCTTCCCCATACCGGGCCTTGCGGCGATAAGTATCAGGTCGGAATTCTGAAGGCCCGCCGTTTTGAAATCGAGGTCGGTAAAGCCTGTCGGTACACCGGTTATAAAGCTTTTACTGTTGTATAGTTCCTCGAGACGGTTGAAAGTATCCAGCAATACATCCTTTATATGCGTAAAGCCCTGGGTGCTTCTTTTCTCCAATATATCAAAAATGCTTTTTTCAGCCCTGTCCAATACGAAAGCGGCTTCCTCCGAGGCGTCGTAACTCATGCCCGCAATATCGGAAGAGGCTTTTATCAGCTTCCTGAGCAGTGATTTTTCTTCAACAATCTTTGCATAGTGCCTGGCATTTGCTGTTGTAGGTACGGCGTCGGTGATATTCGTCAGATACTCGAGCCCTCCCGCGGCATCGAGTGTACCGCGCAGCTGCAGCTGCTCGGAAACCGTGATGATATCGACAGGACCTGCTTTTTCAGTAAGGTCAAGTATCGCTTCACATATTTCCCGGTGATCGTCCCGGTAAAAATCCTCGCTGCGGATCAGTTCCGTTATAGTTGGTATAACGTCTGAATCCAGCAGCATACAGCCGAGCACAGCCTGCTCGGCCTCGATATTGTGGGGAGGTATTCTCCCTAATGTGCTTAAGTCCACTACTAAGGCTCCCTCCGCATCCTTTACTCGTTTTCGATCTTTACGGTGAGCGCAGCACTCACTTCAGGGTACAATTTGACTTCGACGCTGAAAGCACCTAGAGATTTGAACGGTTCGGGAAGTACGAACTTCTTCTTGTCTATATCAAGGTTGAAATCCTTTTTTAGCTTGTCAGAAATGTCCTTGCTGGTGATTGAGCCGAACAGCTTGCCATTTTCACCGGATTTGGTCTTTATAACAACGGCTATCTCCTTGAGCTTATCCGCAAGCTCCTTGGCCTTCGCCAACTCACGGTCCTTTTTGCTCTTTTCAGCTTCCTTTTTGGTATTCATTATGTTGATGTTGCTTGCGCTTGCCTCAGCAGCCAGTCCCCTTGGGAACAAAAAATTCCTGGCATAACCGTCGCTTACGTTTACCAGATCTTCCTTTTTCCCCAATCCCTTTACATCCTGCTTTAAAATGACTTTCATTCAGAACCTCCGTCAAACATTCGGCTTGTTTATCTCTTCTATATATTCCATTATAGCATATTTCAATTTATCTTTTGCATCATTGGAACTGATCCCCGGAAGTTGGGCGCCAGCAACCGAAAGATGTCCTCCGCCCCCAAGTTTTTCAAGTATCATCTGTACATTGATCTCGCCGAGCGATCTTCCGCTGATCCAAATCTCGTTGCCCACATTGCATAAAACGAATGCCGCGACGATCCCCGACAGGTTAAGCAGTTCATCCGCCGCTTTAGCCGCGATGAGCTGCGCATTTTTCATGCCCGGCGGGCAAATGGAGATGGCGATCTCGTTACCGACCATCTCAGCCTTTTTAACTACACTCGATATATTGGTGTAAGTCTCGAGATCGTTCTGGAAAAGCTGTTTGACGACAACGGTATCAACCCCCTGGCGCCTCAGGTAGGACGCCGCTTCAAAAGTCCTGACGCCCGTTTTGAAGGTAAAGTTCTTGGTATCGACCACTATGCCTGCATAAAGCGCTTCCGCTTCTATTTGTGTCAGTTTCAGCTTATCATCAATATACTGCAGCACCTCGGTAACGAGCTCGCTAGTCGAAGAAGCGTATGTCTCCTGGTAGGTCAGTACGGTTTCCTGTATGTAATCGGCTCCCCTCCTGTGATGGTCAATAACGACTACCTGCCCCGTACTTCCGAGCAGTTCGGGGATCTCGGTAAAACTCCTGCGGTGGGTATCGACGATGATAAGGAGAGTCTTGCCGTCGACCATTTCCATAGCGGTGTTCCTGCTTACGAACAGGTTCTCATACTCCTCGTTCTTCTGTATCTTCCCGATAAGATTTTCGATAGTCGGGTTGACCTTGCTGAGAACTATATAAGCGTCCTTTCCCCTGCTCCGAACTATCCTGTAAATGCCTAATGCAGCGCCCATCGAATCGATGTCGGCGTTTTCATGGCCCATGACAAGTACATTCTTGGACTGGTCTATTAGCTCGCGCAGGGCAAAGGCGATGACTCTCGCCTTGACCTTGGTCCTCTTTTCGAGTTCCCTTGTTTTTCCGCCGAAGAAACTGAAATTCTCACCGTTCTTAATGATGACCTGGTCTCCGCCGCGTCCGAGCGCCAGATCGATGGCTGCCGCAGCAAAGCGGAAATTCTCTGCGGGCGAACTCCCGTTAAGCCCGAATCCAAGGCTCAATGTGACCGGCAGCTTGTTTCCGGTATTTATCTCCTTGACCGTGTCAAGTATTTCAAACTTTTTCTCTTCGAATTCCTTAAGGTATTTCTGTTCGAAAAGGAAAAGGTATTTATCGCGTTCATATTTCTTCAATACGCCATTTGTGTAACTCATCCACTGGACGACCTTCCTGTCGATCTCAGCGAGCATCTGGGGCCTGTTTGAATCGGGCATGCTTTGCATCAGGTCGTCATAATTGTCTATGACGTAAATGCCCGTCATTATTTTTTCTTCGTAGTAAGCCTTTTTCAGAGCGGCAAAATCTGTGACATCCAAAAAATAAAGTATCAGGATATAACCCTGGCCTTCCGGTTTCTGATCCTGCCTTACAAGATTGCACAGTACATTATAGACCCTTTCTTTAAACTCAAGCTGCTTCGAATAACCGGCGGAAAAATTCTTCAGATTATCCGGGGCCAGTTCATTTTTCTTGAGTTCGTTTACGATGGATTTCACTGCGCCTTCAAAGGAAGACTCCTTTTCCGAGATGGCCTTGAAGGATGAATTGTACCAGACGATAGAGCCATCCATTTCCGTGATGACCAGCGGCATGGGAAAATTAAGGAGCGTGTCGCGCGTCGCCGTATCTATATTGAAATTCAGATTTTCAATAAAATTCGATATCTCGGCCTTGCTCTTATAGTTGGTACGTATGTTGTAATAAAAAAGGAAGGCAAGCAGAACGAAGCCCGGGATGGCTACCCGCCAGTCCATAATGGCTATGACGGCCACCAGGAATAAAATTATCCAAAGATAAAAGTTAACACGTGGTATTAGTAGGCCAAGGAATTTTTTACTGTCCATATGAGTGAAGGAGCGAACTCCTTCATTTCTCCTTTCTTCTGAAGCTGCCCAGATGTCTTGATAATTCGGTCAGATCCCCGTAATACTTTTCAACGTCATGGTTTTCAACAAGTCCCAGCCTTATCTTGCTCTGTATTTTCAGCTCGACAGCGTTATAACTGATACCAAGGCGTTTCCCCAAAAGATAGCTGATAAGTATGATATTCGAAAGAATATCTGAAACCGCCTCATGCATTTCCTCCCGTACACCGCTCGCCAATACCCTGAACAGATTCGCAAGATCCGTCAGCAGTTCGCTTTTCAGCCATTCGATCAGCCTTATGTTCCTGGTTATATCGATTTCCTTTTCCGGTATCGCCATATGATCAACTCCCAATCCTGGCCGGTTTAAATCCCGATAAGTCATACCCCCTGCAGCTTATCGGGCATATACCTTGTCCACGTAAATATTATATCATATGGCATATATTTACAAATTTCATTTCCCACAGAAATTAGCTGCCTGCCGGTCTGCTTTAGGCGAGAACGCTGCTCCAAGCCCAAATAACCATCAATAACATCGATACGATACTCAAAATTACTTGTCCTCGGACGGCTCCCGGAATATGGGGTAAGAGCCCAGTATTTTCAGGAACGAGGTCTTCCTGCTCACCATTATAAGCGCATCCCTGAGATCTCCGTCCTCCCTGTGACCAAGGAGATCGACAAAGAAAATGTATCTCCCGAGCCTATGCTTGGCCGGTCTGGACTCGATCCGGGCCATATTGATATCCCAGAGATTGAAAATGTCCAAAACTCTGTACAGACTTCCAGGTTCATCCTCGGTCGAAAAAACAATCGAGGTTTTGTCATTGCCGCTTTTTGGAGAGTCATTCATTCCGACTACGATGAAACGAGTATGGTTGTTGTGGTTATCCTGTATATCTGTTTTTGCGATCTCAAGCCCATACTCCGCAGCTGCAGCAGCAGAGCCTATCGCAGCAAGCTCATTGCTGCCTTCCGCGACCTCCTGGGCCGCTGCGGACGTACTATACACCGCCTTGGTCTGGGCATATGGAAGTTGTCCCGAAAGAAACCTCCTGCACTGCCCCAGCGGCTGCGGATGCGAAAGCACATATCTGATCCCGGAGATATCTGTTCCAGGCTTTACAAGCAGGTGTTCCCTGATAGGCAGCACAAGCTCGGCTTTTATCATAAGCCCGGCTTCCGTGGCTATCATGTCCATCGTTGCATTGACCGCGCCTTCGATGGAATTTTCGATCGGTACTATTGCTTCATCGAGCTTACCGTCCTGAACAGCCAGAATGATCTCGGGGATCGACAGATAGTCCTGTGCATCGTACGGGCCGTTCCCCGTATATTTTTTCATAGCCTCGAAGGAAAAAGTACCTTTCGGGCCGAGGTAGCCTATCTTTATCATTTTAACCTCTATTCCAGACCGGTTTCAGGGTAATTTCCGGCATATACTATAATAACATTAATAATCCAATTTTCCAACACTTAAAGGGAAACCGGCGATCTTTTATGGAATCCCGATCTTGAAGCAAAATTTTTTCTTTATTGTTTAAAAAGTGATATCCGGGGGAAATTATATAATACAACCACGGGTTGTTAAAATAATTTTACCAGGAAGGGAATGAGTCCAAAAGGAAACGCAGTGAAAGGACCACTAACCGCGGTAAAGAAAGCAAGAGGAGTCGCAGTTGAACAATTCCACATTTCCTGACTGCTCACGGAGAGCAGGGTAAACGGCCGGATTAATAAGTTGGATATCCGGTCGTTTTACTGTCTGTTTAATTATACACCCTGGGTTATATTGATTCTTTGATTCTTTCATTTTTTGCTTATATATTTCCACTGTTTCATTATAATTGTTTTGTCCGCTTAACTCGCTGCCAAGAGGCGGGGGCGTCTTGTTTATACCGTTTTACTTCAAACCTTTCTTCATGGTAACTGCAGGTAAGATTTTACCTGTCCAGTTTAATTCCACGTCATTATATTTAATGAATCCATTTTTGATCCAAAAATCAAGCACAGAATTGTCATAATCAGTAACTACATCTATTCTGATGCATTTGCTTTCAAGTGATTCGGCGTATTTTTCAAAGGACTGATAGATTAGTTTTCCAAGACCTTTACCTTTATAATCATAATGTATCATCAACAGTGATAAATATGTTTCTTGACCAACCTTAAAGTCCAATACACCAATTATCCTTTCTGAACTTCTATCGACTATTTTGCAGGAGTAAAACCCAACTTCTTTCATTGATTCAAGTTCTTGAAGTATCCATTCATTTGTTATTTTTTCCTTGTTCATATGGCTTAACAAAAAACGTTTATTAGAATTATATACATTGGCGATTTCATCTACATCCTTATTTTCAACCAGATCTACATAGAAACCTCTTGATTTAAAGAGCATTTAAAATTCCTCCAATAAGCAACTGTTACGCAAATTCATTGCTACTACGTAATACCATTTCTTAGCATAAAACATAAAGGGGCGGGTTCATCCGATCCGGTTTGCATTCTCAGGTATAGATGCAAAAAGGACCGGTTAACCGGTCCTTTCATTTACATTTTGCTTATTCAGCAGTGTAAGGCAGCAGTGCAACTACCCTGGCCCTCTTGATAGCCGTGGTCAGCTGGCGCTGATGCTTTGCGCAGTTGCCTGAGATCCTCCTGGGGAGTATTTTACCTCTCTCGGAAATATACTTTCTCACCTTGGCAACTTCTTTATAATCTATATCAGTAACCTTATCCACGCAAAAAGAGCAAACTTTTTTCTTGGGCCTTCTCATTCTCATGCCGCCCTTGCCTTCGCCCTTGTCGTAGGAATCTCTGTTACCGCCTCTGTTGTCCTTTCTTCCTGGCATCGAAACACGCCTCCTTTCTCTAAAATACCGTGAACCGTCTTCCCAAGGTCTTTAGAACGGCAGTTCATCATCGTCATCCGCAGGGAAGAATCCCTCGTCACTCTGGCTTCCTCCCGAAGCGGGAGTAGATCCCGGTGACGGTCTGAATGAGGCTCCACCTTCATTCTTTCTGCTTTCGGCAAAATAGGCTTCATCGGCTATGACCTCGGTGGCGTAATGCTTTTTGCCTTCGGTGTCATCCCATGTCCTGTTTTGCAGACTCCCGACGACTGCGACCTTCAATCCTTTGGTAAAGTACTTGCTGCAGAATTCCGCCAATTGCCTCCAGGCGACGATATTGATAAAGTCGGCCTGCCTCTCTTCACCCTGCTTTACGAATCTTCTGTCGACAGCGAGAGTAAAGTTGCATTTCGGAATGTTATTCGAAGCAGTATACCTTATTTCAGGATCTTTCGTAAGCCTGCCCATCAAAATAACCTTATTCATACATTCACCCTATTTTTCTTTTTTGATAACCATGTATTTGATTATGCCATCCGTGATCTTGTAAATTCTTTCGAGCTCATGCGGGAATTCGGGTTCTGCGCTGAAATTTACAAGCACATAATAGCCTTCGCTCTTATCGGCGATTTCGTAGGCGAGTTTCCTCTTTCCCCATTCATCAATGCTTTCCAACTGAGCCGAAGATTCGAGCAGGCTCTTGAATTTTTCAACGAGCGCCGCGGTACTTTCTTCACCTAAGTCGGGATTGATGATGAATATGGATTCATATTTGTTCATCATTCGACTATCACCTCCTTCTGGACTTAACGGCCCTGTATCAAGAGTACAGAGCAAGGATTCTGAAGTATTTTATCATAATGGCGGTTTTTTTGCAAGCCATCCGGAATTTCATTTATGGAATTCTCGGAAACCTGAAAATTCAATATTGAATTTTCGGGGAGCTGCAATTTCAAAAATGAAATTGCGGTACAATAAAATCAGATAGCGTTTCCCACAACGTAAATAAGCAGGGCGATCGCTGCCATGAGCAGTACATTGATGCCGATGTTTATCAGCGCCTTTTTGTGAAGCATGCCCCAATTGCGGGATCTGCGCCTGTCCTTTACCTTTGTCAGCCTGTTGCCGTTTATGTAATCGTTGATTATGTGTTCCGCTTCTTTCAGGATAAAATCGTTCCTGATATTAGGCTTGTCCTGCGCTGGTTTGCCCTTCCGATCCTCCTGGATCTCCGGTCCGCTTTTTAAAATGAGAATGGCTTCCTCGATCAGGTTTGATGAGATATTCTTTATTACAACTACTCTTTTAGTATCACCGGCTACCATATAGACCTCCGAAAACCGACTGTATTGGCACAGCAACCGGCTTTCCGGGCCGGAAACATATAACTGTGCAATATATAGTTTGTGAAATACATCCGGTTTTATTCAAAATTTCCTGCCGGCAGCTAAATTTATCCAATGATTCACCTGGGTTTTTTCCATACCTTGGCTACAAGTACGGTAAGGTCATCGCAGGGCTTTCCGTCACAGCACCTGCTGGCTTCGTTCAGGATCGAATCGGCTACCTCCTGGGGGTTAAGGCTTTTGAGCTGCTGTATGAACTTCATGAGCTGCCTGTCTCCCGGATCGTCCCCTGCCATACTGTCGATGATACCGTCAGTCACCATGATGATCATATCCCCGCCTTCCACGTTCCTGTGTGCGAGCTCGGCATCCAGACCCGGCAATATCCCGGCAGGCAGGGAGGCGGAACGTATTATTTCCACCCTGGACTCCTTCCTTATGTAGGTCGGTGCAGCGCCTATCTTGATGAATTCCACTTTCCCGCTGAAAAGGTCGATCACGGTCATATCGATAGTGCATGTGCTATCCTCTTCGGACTTAAGTACGAGCACGGAATTGATGAGATTTACGGCCATGTCCTTGTCGAACCCCGATTCAAGGAAGCTTTCGAGCATGTTCACAGTAGCCTTGCTCTGGGTCGCCGCTCCCTGCCCCGTGCCCATGCCGTCGCTCAATGCAAGCGTATATTTCCCATACCCGCCATTCATGAAGGTAAAGCTGTCGCCCGAAACATTGCTGCCGAATTTGGGAAGCCTTGCGATGCCGGTGGTGAGCTTCAGGTTCTCCGCCTCCACATATTTGAGAGTACATACGCCGTCCCTTCCCTTTGCGCAGCCCTCGTCCGTACGGACCATTTTCCTGCCGCACGCTTCAGATACTGCTTTTTCAATAACGGCACAGCTCCTGGCGCCTCCGCAGGCATTATGCAGAACGTTTATCTCGTACTTGTCCCAGGTATTTTTATAGGCAATGACTTCCCTGACCTTGATATTCTGCTGCTTGAGCTCCTCCATAACAGCATCTTCAAGCGGGCTCAAGAAATTCACTTCCGAGTTGATCTCGCCTGCCAGCGAGCTTATGACCCGCGACATGCCTTCGAACTGACGGCTTATTACTGTACGGCTTTCGTTCAGCTTGCCCTTCCAGACGACCCCTACCCTGAACAATTCGTACATATTGTTGACGGCATTTACGAACTCATGGATCCTCGGGCATTTATTCAGGAAATAGTCCGGAACATCACTCTCTTCGATCCTGCCTTTCATTTCAAGACTTTCGACTATCTTGAACATCACCTGGTATGTATCGTAAAAATTGCGTTCCCAGCAGTGCATGCAAAGGCTGCAGCCGCTGCATATCCTGTCTGCCACCCTGTCGAACAGCACGTTGATCTCCTGCGTTTCGGCAGGCATTTTGGTCTCCGCTATCTCGTCAAACGTCTTTGACAGATCTTTAAAAGCCTTTGAAAATTTTTCGAGCCTTTCCACAGTAATATCCTTGATCCTTCCGGTGTAGCCCGTGCGGTCCCCGTCAAATGCTGTTGACCTTGCAAACAGCCTTGTTACCCTGCCGATCAGTTTCTCAGGCACAAAGAAAAGCAGTACCCCTGCGGCTATGATATCCCTCAGATACAGCATGGATTCCACAGAGCCATTAAAATAGACGGCGAGCAATATATTGCCCAACAAAAATCCCAGCGAAGTTCCAAGCTTCCCCAGATTGCCGAGTATTCCGGCGAGCATGCCGCACAAGGCATATGTACCGGCTACGGATGGCGTAAAATCCTGAGAAACTCCTATTATAAGACCTATCGCAGCGCCTGCGGCGGCTCCAACCCCCGCACCGCATTTATAACTGAATAACAGCAAAATCAGGACACAGAATATATTCCTCAGTGAGAACCCGGCTATCTGCAGGGTCCCGATCCCTGTCAGTGCCAAGGTCGCAGTGACCGCCAGGCTGACCGCCTCTTCACCGCCGAACATGGCCTTTTTCTCAGCCCCTGTAATTGTGGGCATCGCAAAATTAAATATGAAAAACAGCACGAATGAGATGAATGAACTGAAAAAAGATTTAAGTATATCATAAAGAAGAAAGCCCTGTAGCCCCGCAAGCATCATCTGCGGAACAAGCATCGAAACAAACAGCAGAAGGGCGGGCTTTACATCCAGTCTTGATCTGCGCTCTTTGAGCGGTATGCTGAGTACGCTGAACAATAGCATACAGGCAGCATTTACATAGACAAGTTCCAGCGAGCCCTGAGAGGCGGCGCCGATAATGACTGCAGCGGCTGTCAGCATTTTCACCCCTGCAGTCCCGCATGATGCAGCAAAAAAAGCAGCTCCGAATGGCAGCAGCCCGCCTGCTATATTACTGCTCCCCAGAAAAAAAGCCGTTATCAGTACCAGATAATTATTCCGTTCCATAAAGGCTTTTCTAAGGAGCCCGGCAAAATTACCGGTCCTGTTCATTGGCATCGTAATCGTTTTCATCTTTTGTAACCCCCCAACAAAAACGATTATAGCCGGGCTGGCAGATGAAATTTGTCATTTGGAGGCACATTGATATAAAAATTGAATGACATTTATTGCCATTTTGCTTATGAATCTATATTAGCATTAGGTTAACTCAAAGATCGCTGTATACTCGCAAGGCCTAAATCATAATATTTGGGGCTGTTATTTGTAGAATATGGTCGACAGGTTTTTTAAGTTGCAGAACCGTCCCCCAACCCAAAAAAAAGGGACAAACCATACGGTCTGCCCCCATAAAACATATATACAAGAAGGACTCTGAAAAACCGATTTATTTGGAATAGACCTCCATCTCATATAGGGAATATCCATATTCGGTTGCTCTCTGAATGCCGAGTATCCTCACATACCTGGTTTTTGTACTGGTGAACAGGACTTCGTCCTTACCACCGTCGCCGTTCGATACTACTGCTGCAGTCGTCCAGTTGGTACCGTCTGTCGAAAGCTGTATGGTATAGCCTTTTGCATATGCAGATTCCCAATCCAGATTTACTCTTGCCACATCATACTGGCCACCGAGGTCCACGGTCAGCCACTGGTTATCGCTGAATTCGCTGGACCAGCGGGTATCTGCCTTGCCATCGACTGCATTTATCGCGGCGTAAGTCGTCGTACCGCTGAAATACGTGCTTGACGCCGTCACCGGCTTGTTCAGAGCGAGGTTCGCATTCCCGACACGGGTGATTTCCACTTTATCCCCAGTAATGGTAATGCCTGACGAACTCGTATTCTTAAGACCTGAAACCAGGACAGTAAGCGTATGTTCCTTGTCTGCAGCCAGTACAGGGCTTTCAT
>Ga0207800_1000079_pt1 | contig 36296 bp, 33 predicted proteins | sample LuqExpMetageno11_FD_187769 | JGI IMG/M metagenome (GOLD analysis project Ga0207800, IMG submission 187769) | Tropical forest soil microbial communities from Luquillo Experimental Forest, Puerto Rico - Sample 11 (SPAdes) | ecosystem: Environmental > Terrestrial > Soil > Tropical forest ... | reverse complement strand
GGAAAAACAACGCCGAAACCAGATGTGAGATTGAGCGGCTCCAAAGGGAACTAGAATTGATGCGCCGCAGGGATACCGAGCTCAGCACATTATTTAAGAGGTTATATGAGGACAACGTGCTTGGAAAGGTGACCAACGAGCAATTCAGGATGCTGTCCGGTGACTACAACACAGAGCAAAAAAATGTAAAAGAGCGTATTCCTAAAGTAGCGGAACGCATCGAAGAACTGCAAAACTCTATCGCCAATGTTACCCGATTTATCGATAAAGCAAAACGGTATACCGATATAACTGAGTTAAACGGTGAGCTTCTGAACCTCTTTATCGAAAAGATTGAAGTCGGCGAGCGTGGAGAAAGATACTCCAGAACTTCGGAACAAGAAATCGTAATTCACTACCGTGACATCGGCGTCATCGGAGCTTTCGCTGAAGAAGCCGAGAAAATAGCTGAACAACGGCAAAGGCAGACAGCTTGATCTGCTGTCTGCCTCACCCAATACCCACGGTTCATAAAATGTCCCTATGGGAATGCGCCTAAAGGCTGCTTTTTTTCGTATACATAAAAATGGGATCGCATAAATATATATATAGAGGATTCTCGTGTGTCTACGGGCATTTCACTTTTATACAGGAGATGAGTCTATATGGACAGTTACATGGCAAGACCGAGATATGCACCCAGGCGGCCGGCTGCGGCCCAGAAACGAAGAAAGACACCTCAGTCGAAGGGGTGGCTCAAAAGGCTTATCGCATTGCAGACTTTCATATGCATCATATTGCTCCTGATGATAGTAATCATAAAAGGTATACATATATCCGCAACGGATTTTATGTCAAAACAGGTTGATTATGTCCTAAGCCATAACATAGAGTTGAAGAGCATATTCAACTATGTCGAAAATCTTGCGGCAGATGTGCGCAAAAGCATTACTCCGGGTTCGGCGGAAAAGTCGGGAGATGAGGGAATCATGGCGGCTGAAGGCAGCCAGGCTTCCGACAGTAGTATGGCTTCAGACGGCAGCCAACCTTCCGCTGGTACGAATGGATCAGGAAATATTGCCGGGGCTGACACAAAAACCGGCTCCGTCGATTCGGAAGCCGCCTTGAAAACGTCTTTGCAGGATGACTTGAATGCCGGTTCGGCAGATACTTCTGTTGAATTTGCAAAGGATACGGGGGAAACCTCGGCAATGTCAAATGGTGATTACGCGGCGGATGAAAGCGGGATCGGAGAAGCATTGGTGCATCCGCAGACCTCGGTGCTGGCGGCCAGCAGCGACGAAGCCATATCGGAGCTGCCTGAGATGACCGCTCCGGCATATGGGTCTATCGATACGCCTTTTGGTAAAATCAGCGGCGGCAATTCCAAAGCGAATATGCACAATGGCATAGACATAGGCTTGAAACAGGGCAGCAGCGTTGTTGCCGCTGCGGACGGCGAGGTCGCGGAGGCGGGAATTTCTCCGGATTACGGCGCTTTCATAAGGATAACTCACAAGGGCGGGTTGCAGACGCTGTATGCCGGCTGTTCCGGTTTCACCGTTCAAAAAGGAGCCAAGATCAACAGAGGGGATGTAGTAGCCCGGATCGGGAATTCGGCCATATCCATAGGTTATCATTTGCATTTCGAGGTGTGGAAGGATGGTAAACCCGTAAATCCGCTTGAATACATCAGCGTGGATGGCGGTTGAGATTCAGGCACGGAAAGCTAGAAATCAGGATAAGCCTGCTGTTCATTATATTGCCACCGGTATTGATTTTGACCGGCTGCTGGAAAGAATACAGCGCTGCCTTTTTTTCCATAGCGCTGCATGAGTTGAGCCATGTGGCAGTAGCTAGGTCCAAAGGGGTGGTACCTTCCTCTGTCAGCGTCTCACCCGTTGGCTTCACGGCCGACATACCCGATATGAACTGTTCTCAGCAAGCGCTGATCCTGATTTATTCCGCCGGCCCGGCAGCCAATTTGCTGCTTTTTGCGGCAGGGCTCGCGGTCGGCCTTGTTTTTCCAGGGATCAGTGAAGTAATGCGACTGGTGTCCTCAACAAACCTGCTGCTTGCGTTATTCAACCTTCTGCCCGTCTTCCCGATGGACGGAGGAAGGATACTGTTCTCGCTGCTATCCGGCAATATCGGGCTGCTGGCGGCAGGACGGATAATTCGTGTCATAGCGTGGACCATTTCGCCGGCAGTGGTGCTTTATGGGCTATACCAGTCATATACTGGTACTCTGAATGTCAGTTTGATCATTGCCGGAGCGTATATGATGCTACTACTCGGGAAAGGCGGAATGGAGAGTGCTTTCATGAATATCAGGCAGATACTTTACAGACGAACGAGATTTCTGAAAAAAGGAATATATCCGGCAAGGGATCTGGTGGTAGCAAAAAGTACGCTGTTGACCGATACCATCGGAAATATGGATTTTGACAGGTTTCATATCATTTATGTACTTGATGACCGCATGCGCCTTCTTAAGGTTTTTACCGAGGCTGAGATAATGGATGCATTGGTCGGGGACAGCGAGAGTATGACTTTCGAGCGACTGATTAAGCAGAGTGAAGACAGCGCACAGGCAAATGCGGGCACTGCGCAGACAAATACGGGCGCACTTACGTAGAAATATACGTAATATTGATATTTGCGTGATGCAAATATATAATTAGACTGGGTGATAACAATATGTACCTAAGAGCGGCATTCAAATTCAAAAATATATTTCTGCTGGCGGCAGGACTGATACTGGCAGTAGCTGCCTCCACATACGGGATCGGCTGGCTTGCCGGTCTATTCGGCGTTGCGGGCGTTGCCGCTTATATTATAGGTATATTGAGTACAGCCAGGAACAGCGAATTCAGAAGCGAAGTCCAATTGTCCGAAAAACTGGACGATATCAGCAAATTGAGCCGGGAGTGCAACAGCCATTATAGAAAGATCGCCGGACGCCTTGGCAAGAATCTCAGGATCAAGGCGATCAGGGTGCTCAAGCAAAAAGAAGAACTGATGAATTATTTTAAACATTACGAGGATGACCCCATCAAGCAGAAAATAATCGAACAGGCGCTGAAGCTTGTCTTTGCATACCTAAGCCTTGCAAGCAATTACGCCGACAGCATGGGAGAGCTCTCACAGCAGAACCTTAACGAGCTTCATACACGGATAAATTTCAACAACAGGAAGCTGGGTACTCTTAAAAATTATCAAGCTGTGCTGGAACTGACAAAAACGGTCGAGATGGATGAAAAGTTGTTGAAGGCCCTGCAGGAAGACCGTGAGCAGCTGGAAATGATCAACGTCAGGCTCGACCAGATCGAGAGCACGATCGTAAGCTTCAAGCACAGGATACTTTCAAGCGAGCTTTCGGATCCAGAGACTGAGGAGATCGAAAATGTCATTAATGAAGCGACAGCCCTCGATAATGCTCTAAACGAGCACAGCAGGCTGCGCCAGAGAATATGATTGATCGAGTTGGAGGACGGTTTGAGTTGGGGGACGGTTCTCTGACTCAAACCGTCCCTCTGTTTACTGCTTTATGTTCTGCATGATCTCGGCTGTCGACTTGGGTCGGTTCATTGTGTAAAGATGAACGCCGTCGACGCCTTCCTCGATGAGATTCCTTATCTGTATCGACGCGTATTCTATCCCGGCCCTGCGCATATCTTCAGGATCGTTCTGGTATTTATCCATCATTAGAACAAGCTTTGCAGGCAGGGAACAGCCGCTTTTCGCTGTGATCGACTTGATCTGGTCTGCCTTGAATATCGGCATGACGCCCGCGGTAACGGGGCAATCGATACCTGCTGCGCGTGCTTTTTCGATAAAATCGTAAAAGATCCGGTTGTCGAAAAAGAGCTGGGTTATCAGAAAATCGACGCCGGCGTCCACCTTTTCCTTCAGGTGCACCAGATCCTCACTTAGCCTTCTGCAGTCGACGTGGCCTTCCGCATAAGCAGCGGCGGCGATGCAGAAATTATTGACCTTCCTGATGTGTTTTACGAGCTCAGAAGCGTTGCAGTAGGCATTTTTTCTGAAATCGAAATCCGGCTGCCCGACCGGCGGATCGCCTCTCAGGGCCAGTACGTTTTCAAGTCCTGATTCGTGCATCGAGTTCAACATTTTATCGATTTCTTCAACGGAATGTCCGACACATGTGAAATGCGCCATACTTTCCGTATGAAATTGATTCTTTATCTTTGAAGCTATCTCGAGAGTGCGGCCCTTCTGGCTTCCTCCCGCGCCGTAGGTAACGCTTATATAATCGGGGCCCAGCGCAGTGAACTGTTCCAGGTGGTCATATATGGTCTCGACCGGCACATCCGGCTTTGGCGGGAATATTTCAAAGGCTATAACAGGTTTCTTTATTTTAAACATATCTACAATTTTCATAGCAACCTCCAGGCTCCATCCGATAGGGTAAAACTTTTAGCTAAATTATAACATCCACTAAATTGCTGTCAAGTACAATTAAAAGGCCATTATCTTCAATGCGTAACCTAAAGGAACAATTATACATAATATGTATTGAAATAAATACAAAAGCCTGTTAAAATTATTTCAACAATTCTATTTTGCCGGGTATCGTTACCGGCTATACGGGTTTTCAGATACACGGGGCGTTGTGTCTGCGTAGATTCGTCAAGCCGTGCTACTCAGGCTTCGGAGGGAGGTGGGGAAAATGCTCGGGTTATCTGATCCGTTGATCATCGGTGCCTACGTTTTAAGCGTCCTCAGCACTATTTTATGTGTAGTATACGGTTTGGCGAACTGGAATAAAGAGTCAGAGGAGTGAACAGGTCATAATAATCATATCAAGGGTCCTGCAGTTTAAGATATGAGAAGTGGTCGAATATCTTGGAAATAGCATGCTCCTTAAGATTAGAGTGAAAACGGGAAATTATATCACTTGATTATTAAGGAGGTTTATTATGTACGTCGCCGGTATTATTCTTATCTATCTTGCCATAACGGCATTTCTCGGTTATCTCGGTTACAAAAGGACAAAAACATCGGCTGATTATCTGATCGCCGGCAGAAGGACACACCCTCTGATAATGGCGCTTTCGTACGGTGCGACATTCATCAGCACTTCAGCCATCATCGGGTTCGGCGGAGCTGCCGGACAGCTCGGCATGGGGCTTCTGTGGCTTACCTTCCTCACTATATTCGTAGGCATATTTATAGCTTTTGTAATATTCGGCAAAAGGACACGGAAAATAGGTCACAATCTTGGTGCCCACACATTCCCCGAACTGCTTGGACTCAGGTACGATTCCAAATTTATACAGGGCTTTGCGGGGGCAATAATATTCCTGTTCATGCCGATCTATGCCGCATCCGTTATTAAAGGCGGAGCGGACTTCATTCAGTCATACTTCGGCATATCCTACCAGATATCGCTGCTGGCGTTTGTTGCAGTAGTCGCCGTTTACGTCTTCATGGGCGGTATCAAGGGAGTCATGTATACAGACGCTTTCCAGGGCCTCCTTATGTTTGTGGGCATGACGTTCCTTGTCGTATTCACGTACAGCAAGCTTGGGGGTATAGCAAGTGCACACCAGCAGCTTGCCAACCTCTATAATGATCCTGCCGCAAAAGAACAGGCAGCTGCGCTTGTAAAGGGCGGGTTTGCCGGCTGGACTTCGATGCCTCGTTTCGGGACGCCGATCTGGTGGAACCTCGTATCGACCGTAGTCATGGGCGTCGGGATCGGTGTTCTGGTACAGCCGCAGCTGGCTGTCCGTTTTATGACAGTAAAGAGCAATAAGGAACTGAACAGGGCGGTCGTTTCCGGCGGTGTCTTCATATTGATGATGACGGGCGTCGCTTTTGTGGTCGGCGCACTGTCCAATGTGTATTTTTTCGGCAGCACGGGCAAGATCGCCTTGGTTGCAGCCGGAGCCAACGACAAGATCATACCTGAATTCATCAAGGCTTTTGTTCCGGAGTGGTTCGGGCCTGTTTTCCTGATCACGCTTCTGGCCGCCGCCATGTCGACTCTGAGTTCGCAGTTCCATACGATGGGTTCTGCGATCGGCAGGGACGTCTATGAAAAGAGTATGGGCGGTAAAGGCAGCAGCATGATGCTCTCAAAGGGCGGAATGCTGATAGGCGTGCTGCTCAGCACAGGAATAGCCTGGCTTACGACTTACCTCGATGTCAGCATGGCCATAATCGCAACGGGAACATCGCTGTTTTTCGGCCTTTGCGCAGCATCCTTCCTGCCGTCGTATATCGGGGCGCTTTTTATCCGCAGAATGCCCAGGGCGGCTGCAAAATGGGGAATGGTCAGCGGCTTTGTTTCGAGCTTCTTCTGGATATTCTTCATACACGAAAAGGAATCAGCGAGCCTGCAGCTCTGCAAGCTGCTTACCGGGCATACGTCGCTTCTGAAGGAAACCGCGCTGTCGCAGCTTTCGATGGTGGATCCGATATTTATTGCACTGCCTGTATCACTGATCGTTACATGCGTTCTGGCAATAACGCTGAAGCCTGATCTGGATTTAGGACACCTTGAAAAATGCTTCAACGAAATCGGCGGCAAAAAAACCGCTGTTAAGGATACTGCCGATGTAAAAGCAGAAGGCTGATAATATCGGCAATGGGATAATGCTGCCGTGGTAGCGGCAATGAGATAATGCTGCCGTGATAGCGGCAATGGGATGCTTAATGAAAATGCGGGACTGTCGGATCGGTAAATGAACTTTTTGACCGCCATGCTGCATGAATGCTGGATTTATATATCTGAACCAATATGTGGGCTCGTACTGCTGTATTGCAGTTTTGCCTGCTGTGGTTTACAATAGTAAATTGAATTGTGTCATGAATATGGAGGAATTATATGTTTAAAGTCATCAGAAAGGAAGTACTGAATCCGACAGTCAAGCTGCTCGAGGTCGAAGCGCCTTATATAGCACGAAAAGCCGAACCCGGTCAGTTTGTAATGATCAGGGTAAATGAAGACGGTGAAAGGATACCGCTTACCATAGCTGATTATGACAGGCAGACGGGAACTGTGACGATCATCTTCCAGGAAGTTGGCAAGACTACTCAATTGCTTGGGACTCTGGAAAAGGGCGACACTATCCTGGATTTTGCAGGCCCGCTTGGTGTAGCCAGCCATCTCGACGGCGTAAAGAAAGCCGCTGTCATAGGCGGAGGCCTTGGTACTGCGATCGCGTATCCGCAGGCCAAAAAACTGCATGATCTTGGGGCAGAAGTCGACGTTATCACCGGTTTCAGGAATGAAAGCCTGATATTGCTGGAAAAAGAACTCAGAGCTTCCTGCTCCAGGCTGTTTGTTATGACCGACGACGGTTCCAACGGTAACAAGGGCTTTGTTACGGATATGCTCAAAAAGCTTATAGAAGAGGGCAATAAATACGATATGGTAATCGCTATCGGTCCCCTGATAATGATGAAGATGGTTTCGATGCTGACCAAGCCTTATGGCATTAAAACAATAGTCAGCATGAATCCCGTAATGGTCGATGGCACCGGAATGTGCGGAGGCTGCCGTGTTACCGTCGGCGGAAAGACCAAGTTCGCCTGTGTCGACGGCCCCGACTTTGACGGCCATGAAGTGGATTTCGATGAAGCCATGAGAAGGCAGGCCATGTACAAGAGCCAGGAAAAACAGTCGCTCGAGAACCATGTCTGCAGATTGGAGGGCGCGGCAAATGGCTGATATGTCATTACAGAAGGTAAGAATGCCCGAACAGGAGCCCTCGGTAAGAAGCGGCAATTTCAAGGAAGTTGCGCTGGGATATAACGAAGAGATGGCCTGCAGGGAATCGCAGAGGTGTCTCCAGTGTAAGAACAGGCCGTGCGTAAGCGGCTGTCCTGTAAACGTTCAGATACCCGAATTTATTAAGCTTATCAGTGAAGGCGATTTTGAAGGCGCCTACGCAAAAATAAAGGAAACCAACAGCCTGCCTGCTATCTGCGGACGTGTATGCCCGCAGGAATCGCAGTGCGAGCAGCTGTGCGTCAGAGGCAAAAAAGGAGAGCCTGTAGGTATAGGAAGGCTTGAAAGGTTTGCTGCCGATTGGTTCATGGCAAACAAGGAAAGCCATGCGGAATGCACAGCACGTAATGGTAAAAAGGTGGCCGTAGTAGGCTCCGGACCTGCAGGACTTACCTGCGCGGGCGACCTGGCCAAGTTAGGTTACGAAGTTACGATATTTGAAGCCTTCCACGTGCCGGGCGGCGTCCTGATGTATGGGATACCTGAATTCAGACTTCCCAAGGCGCTTGTCCAGAAGGAGATAGAAACAGTACGTCAGCTTGGCGTAAATATAATGACCAACATGGTCATCGGCAAGGTATTGTCGCTCGATGAACTGAAAGAGGAAGGCTACGAGGCCATATTCGTAGGAAGCGGAGCAGGGCTGCCAAGTTTCATGGGGGTTCCCGGAGAGAACCTGAACGGGGTATATTCTGCGAATGAATTCCTCACAAGGGTTAATTTGATGAAGGCTTACCGTTTCCCGGATACGGATACTCCGGTCAGGGTCACGAAGAATGTTGCCGTAGTCGGCGGCGGAAATGTTGCCATGGATGCGGCAAGGTGCGCAAAGAGGCTTGGAGCGGAAAACGTGTACATCGTTTACAGGCGTTCGGAGGCTGAAATGCCTGCAAGGCAGGAAGAAGTGCATCATGCGAAGGAAGAGGGCATAATCTTCAAGCTGCTGAACAACCCGACCAGAGTGATCGGAACCGAGGATGGCTGGGTGAAGGGTATGGAATGTGTTGAGATGGAGCTTGGCGAGCCAGATGCATCCGGGAGGAGGAAGCCTGTGGCAAAACAGGGTTCCGAACACGTTCTGGATGTGGAGACGGTTATCGTAGCGATAGGCCAGTCGCCAAATCCGCTGATCAAATCGACCACACCGGGCCTTGAGACCCAGAAATGGGGAGGCATCATCGTTGAGGAAGAAACCGGCGCTACCAGCAAGGAAGGCGTCTACGCGGGCGGTGATGCTGTAACGGGCGCTGCGACGGTCATATTGGCAATGGGAGCCGGAAAGAAAGCAGCCAAGGCAATCGATGAGTATTTGAGCAAGAAGTAATCAGTAAATAGGTATGACGGGCGTAGCTGCGGAAAATGCAACTGCGCCCTTTTTGCTTTTTACTGGAGCGTCTGGTGCGGCTTATACCCTTCTATGTTCGGCCGCCTCCAACGGCATCGGCTGGACGCGATAACAAGCTGTGATATTACGAATGTCCGTGGCGGAGCAGATGTATGGATTGCCCCTGCACCAGCCTTTTGTCACAATATCCCCTTGACAACCCGGCGCAGTGTTTTGTATAATAGCTTTTGCCCGATGAATTCGGGGGCCTGCGGAAATGATGTGCGGGATTAACTCAGTGGTAGAGTGTCACCTTGCCAAGGTGAAAGTCGCGAGTCCGAATCTCGTATCCCGCTCCAATCCGGAAGTCAGAGGCCAGCAGCCATAGAGCAGCAATAAACGATAAATGCGGGTGTAGTTCAATGGTAGAACATCAGCCTTCCAAGCTGATTGCGTGGGTCCGATTCCCATCACCCGCTCCATTTTTTGAAAGACAAATGCCTTTAGAGGTACTTGTCTTTTTGTTTATGCGGGGCAGGGGACAGGGACCTTGTCCCTTATTTTTTATGTTTCAAATTAAATCCCGTTAGTATATAATTTAGATTGGGAATAATGGGAGGTATATGATGTTTACTGTGAAACTGAGCCAGTTGATAAAGGAGTTTCAACTCGAACCGCTGTGTATGGAACAGGGTGCGATTGATATCGAGATCACCACATCAGATGTCAACAGGCCGGGGCTTCAGCTTTCCGGCTATATGGAATACTTCGGCTCGGACAGGGTGCAGATCATCGGTAAGGTGGAAACAACCTATCTTGCAAGCCTCTCCCCGCAGGAAAGGCTGAGGAGGCTTGACGAATTTTTCAGGACGGGATTTCCGTGCCTTGTGATCGCAAGAAAACTTGAGCCGTTTGCCGAAATGTTCGAGGTATCCAAAAAGTACGCCATACCCATACTTCGGACCGACGACATAACATCCCGCTTCATGAGCGGCTTGATCCGGTACCTGAATGTCATGCTCGCGCCGAGGATGACTGAGCATGGCGTACTTGTCGAGGTATATGGAGAGGGCGTGCTTATATTGGGGGAGAGCGGCGTCGGCAAAAGCGAAACTGCGCTGGAGCTCGTAAAAAGGGGCCACAGGTTGATCGCCGATGATATCGTGGAGATCCGAAGAGTCTCCGACAGCACTTTGCTCGGTTCGGCTCCCGAAAATATCCGGCATTTCATTGAAATCAGGGGCATCGGCATACTGGATGTAAAGAACCTGTACGGCATGGGTTCCGTCAAAGTACAGGAAAACATAAACCTCGTGATAAAGCTTGAGCTTTGGGACAAACAGAAGGTATACGACAGGCTGGGATTGGATGACCAATTCACCGAGATCCTCGGCATTACGGTACCATCGCTGGTGATTCCGGTACGGCCCGGCAGGAACCTGGCCATCATCGTTGAAGTTGCAGCAATGAACCACAGGCAGAAGAAGATGGGCTACAATGCTGCAAAGGCAATAAGCGAAAGATTTACAAAATTCGAGTAAGTAAGGCACGAAAGAGAGGAACGGAGGAATCCATTTGAACCTGGTGGTTGATACACACACACATACGCTGGCAAGCGGGCACGCTTACAGTACCGTAATAGAGAATGCGCGTGAAGCGGGAATGAACGGCATGGAAGCCATTGCAATGACGGATCACGGACCGGCTATGCCCGGGGCTTCGTCATTGCTGCATTTTTGGAATCTCAAGGCCATTCCCGAACGCATATATGGCGTAAGGGTGATAAAAGGCGCCGAGGCCAACATCCTGGATTATTCCGGGCGCCTCGATATCCCTGAGGGATTGCTTTCAAGGATGGAGTTCGTTATCGCGAGCTATCATGACAATATAATGAAGCCGGGGACCATAGAGGAAAATACGGAGGGAATGATCAGGGTCCTGAGAAATCCCTGTGTGGATGCCGTTGCGCATCCGGGAAACCCCGTGTTCCAGGTGGATATAGAACGGGTGGTCAGGGCGGCGGCCGAATACGGCAAGCTTATAGAGATAAACAACAATTCGTTCAGGATAAGAAAAGGTTCTGAGACCAACTGTATCGGTTTTGTTGAACAGTGCAAAAAGCAGGGCGTACGGATCACATGCGGTACGGATTCGCACATCTGTTTCGATATCGGGCGCTTCGACAATATCCGCCGGATACTGGATGAAACCGATATGCCCGAGGAGCTTGTGCTTTGCACTTCTTTGGATAAGGTGGATGCTTTCCTTAAAGAGAGAAAACCTTCTAAGATGTCTGTTTCCGAAGTAGAATAGAGTATGAGCAATCATTGGGGCCGCCATGCGGGAATTGATCCGCAGGATGGCGGGGCCCGGAGGGAGCATGGATTTGAACAAGTCTGGCATGGCGGAGCTGCTTGGCAAAGTGCCCGGCAGCGGTGTTATCACAACTGATGAATCAATGGCCACGCATACATCTTTCAGGATAGGCGGGCCAGCCGATGTTTTTGTAAGACCGGATTCCGTAGAAGGTCTTTCCGGCGTACTGGGCGCATGTGCCCGAAACGACATACCGGTCATGGTAATGGGCAACGGCACTAACCTGATCGTACTCGACAGCGGGATCAGGGGCGTTGTGATACAGCTTAAGGATAATTTTGACGCATACGAAGTAAACGGCTGTGAAATAACGGCAGAACCGGGCATTCTGCTCTCACGGCTGTCCAGAATCGCATTGGAACATGGGCTCACGGGTCTCGAGTTTGCAGAAGGCATTCCCGGAACCCTGGGAGGAGCCGTGACCATGAACGCAGGCGCATACGACGGGGATATGTCCATGATTGTCGGATCGTCGGAATATATGGGCCCGGACGGACATATACGGAGGCTTGACAATTCACAGCACCGCTTCGAAAAGCGATCCAGCTTTATACAGACGGATGGCGGCATAGTTTTGAAGACCCGCCTGGGACTCCGCGAAGGGAAAATTGATGATATAAAGGCGAAAATGAATGAGTTCGGAAGAAAGCGCAAAGAAAAGCAGCCATTGGATATGCCAAGCGCCGGAAGTATTTTCAAAAGGCCCGAAGGCTATTTTGCCGGTAAGCTCGTGCAGGATTGCGGTCTCAGAGGATACCGCATAGGCGGCGCCGAGGTTTCCGCGCTGCACTGCGGCTTTATAGTAAACGCAGGAAACGCTACGGCAAGGGATGTTACAACACTTATAAAATATATTCAGGACAAGGTGAACGAGCAGTTTGGAGTCCAATTGCATACAGAAGTCAAAATCGTGGGTGAGGAAGAAGGCATAGGATGAAAATCATTGTAATAACAGGGATATCAGGAGCGGGAAAGAGTCTGGTCGCGAAGCACCTCGAGGATGCCGGCTTTTTCTGCATTGATAATCTGCCGCCGCTGCTGATTCCGAAAATTGCGGAAATTTGTTCACAAAGCTATAAAAAGCTGGATAAGATCGCAGTTGTCATAGATATACGCGGAGGCGAGCTATTAAACGACCTGCTGCCCTCTCTTGAAGCACTGACAGGCGACGGGCATACCTACCAGATATTTTTTCTTGAAGCTTCAGACAAGGTCGTAGTAAAACGGTACAAGGAATCGAGGAGAGCTCATCCGCTGGCACAGGAAGGCAGGCTTGCAAGGGGGATCGCCGAGGAGAGGCGCGTGCTCCAGAAAATCAAGGATCGTGCGGATTTTGTCATAGATACCTCGAACCTGTCGCCAAAGCAGTTAAAGGAAGCAATAACCGGGATATTAGGACAGGAAAGCTCCTTCAAGGGCCTTATAATAAATATAATCTCCTTCGGCTTCAAATACGGCATTCCGATAGAAAGCGACCTCGTATTTGACGTCCGTTTCATCCCGAACCCCTATTATATCGAGTCCATGAGGAAGCATACGGGCAAGCATGAGAATGTGAAGGAATACGTACTGAAAATGCCCGAAACGATGGAATTCCTTGATAAACTGAACTCCATGCTGGATTTCCTTATCCCGAATTATGTGAAAGAGGGGAAATCCCAGCTTGTTATAGGCATTGGCTGCACCGGGGGAAGACACCGTTCCGTGGCCATAGCCGATGAACTGAACAGAGAGTTGACAGAAAAGCAGCATCGTACGGTGGTCGAGCACAGAGATATCGAAAAAGATGGCAGGAGTGCTGGCAGATGAGATTCAGAGGTCGTTTATCGCTCAATTCGGATAACCTTACCAATCTCGTTTATGATAAAAGAATATTGATAAAAGGTCCCAAAATCGTTGCCATTGGCGGCGGAACGGGGCTTTCGACCATGCTGAGGGGGCTTAAGGAATATAGCTCGAATATTACGGCAGTTGTTACAGTAGCGGATGACGGCGGAGGTTCCGGTGTTTTAAGGCAGGAGCTTGGTATCCTCCCGCCCGGTGATATACGTAACTGCATACTTGCATTGGCAGATACCGAACCAATCCTTGAACAACTGCTGCAATACCGTTTTCAGGACGGGAATCTGAAGGGGCAGAGCTTCGGCAATCTGTTCCTTGCAGCAATGGACGGCATCTCGGCAAACTTCGAGGAAGCGGTAAAGAAAGTGAGTGATGTTCTGGCGGTCACAGGGCAGGTATTGCCTGTGACGCTTGAAGATGTGACTTTGTGCGCCGAACTCGACGATGGCTGCGCAATATGCGGCGAATCTAAAATAGGTGACCACAACGCATTTCATAAAGGAAGGATAAACCGTGTATATCTTGAACCACCGGATGCCCAGCCGCTGAAAGATGTGCTCGATGCGATAGCTGAGGCGGATATAATAGTTCTTGGACCGGGAAGCCTTTATACAAGTATTATCCCGAATCTTCTGGTCAGGGGCGTCTGCCCTGCGATCAAAAAAAGCAAGGCTATCAAGGTGTATGTATGCAATGTCATGACACAGCCGTCTGAAACAGAAAATTACACTGTGTACGACCATATCTCCATATTGGAGGACCATTCCCAAAAAGGGATCATCGACTGCTGCATAGCCAATAATTCCTCCGTTCCGCCTGAGCTGCTTGAAAAATACCTGAATGACGGCGCCGACCAGGTCCGGATCGACAGGGAAATTATTTCTGAAGCGGGTATAAGGCTGATCGAAGGGGATATCGTATCGATAAAGAACAATCTGATCAGGCATGACTCCAAAAAACTTGCGAAAACTGTCATAGAACTTGTTGCTGAAAGCGTACTGGCAAAGGATCGTTCAAGGGCGGTCGACTATTATTTCATCAGGGACAGACTGAATAGAAATATGTGAGCTGAACGGGGTATTGGATGAGATTCGGAAAATCTGAATGGAGCAGCTGGGACAGGGGAATCGAGCGGGAATGGCTGCTTACGAACGGCATAGGCGGTTTTTCGTCCTCCACGATAACAGGAGGCAACTCCCGCAGGTATCATGGATTGCTCGTCGCATCACTGCACCCGCCCGTCGGCAGGCATCTGGTACTGTCGCAGCTGCATGAGAAGGTAATTGTGCCCGGCGCGGAATTCAACCTGCATTCTTTTTCGACCGGCGATTATATCGAAAAAGGCTTTTACAATCTGCAAGGCTTCAACCTTGAGCCTTTGCCTGTTTTTACCTACCGCATTGGCGACCTGATGATCGAGAAGACCGTGACGATGGTATACGGGGAAAATACGGTCGCGGTAATTTACCGGGTAATAAGCGGTTCTGACAATGTTACTGTAAAGGTATCGCCCCTGGTCAATTTCAGGGACTATCACGGTGATTCGCACAGGGAACACATGCACTTCAGACAGCTTCCGGGCAAGGACGCAACGAGGGTAACGCCTTACGATACGGATACCGTTATCCTGCTCGAGTGCGGTGGCAGCAGCTATACGCCGCTCGAAAACTGCTGGTTTGAACACATGTATTACGCGGTCGAACATGAAAGAGGGCTTCAGGATACCGAAGACCATTATATACCGGGAGTTTTCACACTGGCTGTGAAGGCGCACAGTGACAGACAATTTACTTTTATATGTACTGTGGAAAAGGACGGGATCGTTGAAAAGTCCGGTGAGATCGGAGCAGCAGATTGCGAAGCGGCGAGCTGCAGTAAAGTCTGGGACGGGAAAGCTCTGATAGAGGCCGAGAAAGCCAGACTCAAGGCTCTTGAGGATAAGGCCGGTTACCGTGATGATTTCGCCCGAGTATTGGTAAGGGCTGCCGACCAGTTTATAGTTCAAAGGCTGTCGACAGGTACGAAGACTATATTGGCCGGTTACCCCTGGTTTACTGATTGGGGAAGGGATGCGATGATCTCGCTTACAGGCCTTACACTGGCAACAGGGCGCTACGACGATGCGTCGCAGATACTGTCGGCATTCAGCCGGTATATACGTTACGGCCTTCTGCCGAACATGTTTCCCGACGAAGGCGGAGATCCGGGTTACAATACGGTTGACGCGGCGCTTTGGTTTTTTGAAGCCACAGCAAATTACCTGAAATATACGGGTGATCTGGACCTGGTCAGGGACAGGCTTTACGATCCGATGGTCCGGATATATGAAGCTTATAAAAATGGTACCATAAACAATATACATATGGATGAGGATGGGCTAATAATATCGGGAGATGAGAATACCCAACTGACATGGATGGACGCAAAGACCGGGTCCACGGTGTTTACGCCGCGCCATGGCAAGGCGGTCGAAATAAATGCTCTTTGGTTCAATGCCCTGCGGATCCTTGGATCGATTTCTTCTCAGCTCGCCGATAAAAAATTCGAACGAATCGGCAGGGAAGCAGAAGAGCTTTCCGGAAAGGTCAGGGAGAGCTTTGCCGGGACCTTCTGGTATAACGAGGGAATGTATCTGTATGATGTTGTGCAGCCTGATTTCAAGGACGTGAAGCTGCGCCCCAACCAGATATTTGCCGTGAGCCTTTCATATCCTGTGCTTGACGGTGAAAAAGCACGCTTGGTCGTGGAGAAGGTTTGGAAGGAGCTTTATACGGCATATGGACTCAGGACCCTGTCTGCCGGTTCTTCCGAATATAAGGGGCAATGCACCGGCGGACCTTATGACAGGGACTCTGCCTACCATCAGGGGACTGTCTGGGCCTGGCTAATCGGGCATTTTATTACTGCGTTTGAACGGACACTGGGACAGGAGCAGGTTTATAAAGGCATGTCGTTGGCATTCCTCGAACCGTTCAGGGAACACCTCGGGCATGCGTGCCTGGGCAGCATATCGGAGATATTCGACGGCGATGAGCCGCTGACCCCGCGGGGCTGCTGTGCGCAAGCGTGGAGTGTGGCAGAGGTGCTGAGGGCATATGTGGAAGCTGCGAACTATATATAGGGAGGTTTCGCCTTGTCATTTTCATCAACTGTTAAAAATGAATTATGCCGGCTTGAGAATATCAGTGAATGCTGCCTTCTTTCCGAACTGGCCGCATCGGTCTGCCTGAACGGAGCCGCTGCTGCTGTGCCCGGAGGCGGCTGGTATATACGTATCACGACGGAAAACGCCGCATTTGCCAGAAGGATATACAGTCTTATACGAAAGCTTTGCGACATCGCTCCTGAAGTGACCATACGCAAAAGCAGGAAACTTAAAAAGCACGTTTCATATATGATTTTTGTGACTCCGGCAGCGTCTGCAGCCAGGTTGCTGGAAAAGGCCGGGATCGCGGTGCTTCTTGAAAAAGAAGGCCAGTCCAATGTAATTATATTATCAGAGAAGAATACGCTGAAAAAGCAGTGCTGCCGTAAAGCCTTCCTGCGCGGCGCTTTTCTTGCGGGCGGCTCCGTAAGCGATCCCGAGAAAACGTACCACTTGGAGCTTACCTCGCGCACACGCGCACAGGCGCAGGAATTGAGCCGGATACTGGCATCTTTCAAGCTTCATGCGAGGATTATAAAGCGAAAAGGAAGTTATGTGACATACCTCAAGGAAGGCGAAAACATTGTTGATTTTCTGAATATAATAGGCGCCCACAGCGCTCTGATGGAGCTCGAAAACGTCAGGATACTCAAAGATATGCGCAACAATGTCAACAGGATTGTCAACTGCGAGACTGCAAATCTGGAAAAGACGGTGAATGCTTCAATCAGACAGGTCGAAAATATTCGGTATATCGCAGAACATATAGGCTTCGAAAGGTTACCTCCGAATCTGCGCGATATTGCTGCATTAAGGCTTGAATACAGCGACGCCAGCCTTACAGAGCTCGGGGAGATGCTTTCGCCGCCGTTGGGCAAATCCGGCGTGAACCACAGGCTGAGGAAACTGGACCAGATCGCTGATAAGCACCGCGGCACTGTCGGATAATGGCGTAAAAAAAATAGTTTTTCTACAAAGGTTCCCATATTTCATTGAAGGATATTCCAATTAATTGAAGAATTAGATTCTGTCAGGAAAATGCAGTATATCTACAAATGAAATGTGCGGAGGAGATAAGCTTGGAAATCAGATTTACCAACAGGGGTTCTACGTTGATCGCCTTATTTTCGGGTGAACTTGATCATCATTATGCCGAATATGCCCGTAATAAAATTGAGCGCGAGCTTTTGAAGGCTACGACCAGAAATGTGGTTTTTGACCTGTCAGGTCTTAGTTTTATGGATAGTTCAGGGATAGGCGTTATTGTGGGCAGGTATTCAAATATAAGGAAGCTTGGCGGACGTACCGCAATTATATGCAAAAACCAGAAGATATACCGGATACTTGAGATATCGGGCATTTTGAAGCTTATGCCCATATGCGATAGTCTGGATAATGCTATGAATGCACTTGCAAGCGCATGAGGCGGGCTTAAGTCAGCCGGCCGTATATCAGTCGGGTCATCGCCTGTCTGAAGGTTGCCGGCATGAGAATTGTGTAGAGGGAGCGAAATGGTATGCAGCCTGTAAATGAAATGAAACTGGAGTTTTTGAGTAAATCGAGCAATGAAGCTTTCGCAAGGGTGGTGGCGGCAGCATTTGTGTCCCAGCTCGATCCGACCCTGGAGGAACTTGCAGACGTAAAGACTGCCGTTTCTGAAGCCGTCACCAATGCCATAATCCACGGCTACGAAAATAAGTACGGCATTATCAGGATGATCTGCCGCCAGTTCGAAAAAAGTGTTGAAATAGAGATCTCTGATGACGGAAAAGGTATAGAGAACATAGAGGAGGCCATGCAGCCGCTGTTCACGTCCAAGCCGGATATGGAGCGTTCCGGTATGGGCTTTACTGTCATGGAGAGCTTCATGGACAGCGTAAAGGTGAGTTCGACGCCAGGCGAAGGTACGACTGTCACTCTTTACAAGCATTTCGGATCGCTCGACGGAGGGCATTGATAATAATACCCGGCTTATGCAGCGATTGCTGCTATTATTTTTACACTATGATGTAAATAATTTGAACTAATTACAATGATTTGTTGTTTTCTCGTTGGAGAAAGGTTCTGTGATATGAGTGAAAAGCCTTATGAAGGTATTGATACAAGACAGTTGATCCTGAAAGCTAAAGAAGGCGACAAGTCTGCGCAGAACATACTTGTCGAAAACAATATCGGCCTTGTCTGGAGCATCGTGAGAAGGTTCCAGAACAGGGGGCACGAAACGGACGACCTTTTTCAAATCGGCTGTATCGGTTTGATCAAGGCTATCAACAAGTTTGATACGTCATTTGACGTTAGATTCTCGACATACGCCGTACCGATGATAATCGGTGAAATAAAGCGTTTTCTGAGGGATGACGGTATCATCAAGGTAAGCCGTTCGCTCAAAGAAATTTCAAATAAAGCCCATATTGCTAAAGAGGTCATGAGCAAGGAACTCGGCCGTGAGCCTACTATCAACGAGATGGCGCAGAGACTGGAAATATCGACTGAAGAACTTGTCATGGCCGTGGAGGCAGGGCACACTCCCGAATCCCTGTACAACCCTGTCGGAGATGGAGACCACTCATCTCTGATGCTGATCGACAAGCTTGACGATAACCTGAACGACGATGAAGCTGATATTATAGATAAAATAGCCCTTAAGCAGGTGATGGACACTTTGAAGCCCCGTGAAAAGCAGATCATAATTCTTCGCTATTTCAAGGAGCAAACGCAGGTCCAGATCGCGAAAATGCTTGGAATATCCCAGGTACAGGTATCCAGGATCGAACGCAAGATACTCGATGATATACGCAACCGCATCAATTATACTTGACCGTACATCTTTTCTTTTGTCTGTCTTTCCGCTCAATATTATCCGGTATAGCGACCAACGAGCATAATATTTTATTTAGAATAATTTTTCTGAATACTTATTTCCGTCTGTTCCAATAATAATAAATACATTAAAAGAAAACGGGGTGTTTGCTATGTTGGCTATACTGAACAGGTATAAGCTGTTTCTCATAATTTTGACACTGATAGTCCTGACAGTCCTGATCATATTGTTCATAACAAGTCAGAGCAACGAAAAGATACATTCCAGGGGCGTGTTCGTAATGATCGGCAGTATATTCAGTGTATGAACGGGGAGGGGATCTGATTGCAGCAGGTAATGTCCAAGGAAGAATACAAAAAATATGTTGATAAAAAATCGCCCGATTCCAAGCTTTTTTTGAATGTATCGAGAGCTTTCCTCGTCGGCGGGCTTATTTGCATGCTGGGCCAGTTCTTTATGAATTCCTTCAAAGCAATGGGTTTCGATAAAGATATAACGGCTTCTTTGACTTCTGTCGTTATGGTCTTTCTAGGCGTGCTGTTCACTGCATTGAATATATATGACGACCTCGGCAGGTTTGCAGGGGCGGGCTCGATCGTACCGATAACCGGCTTTGCCAATTCCATTGCTTCACCTGCGATGGAGTATAAAAGCGAGGGCTTTGTTTTGGGCATAGGTACCAGGATGTTCCTGATCGCCGGACCGGTCTTGGTATTTGGCGTCAGCGCTTCGATACTTGCCGGCGTCATTCATTATCTTATCAGATTTTGACTTTGACATAAATAAAAAGGAGTAATGGCAATGTTGGAGAAGAAAGTAGGCAAGCAGACTACACAATTCAGAAATCCGCCGGTTATTGCGGCAACTGCTTCGATCGTTGGACCAAAGGAAGGGAAAGGCCCGCTTGCAAGCTTTTTCGATCAGACAGTCAGTGATGAATTCTGGGGCGAGAAAACCTGGGAAAAAGCCGAGAGCAAATTTGTGAGGGAGGCCCTTGCTAAAGTCGTCTCCAAGGCTTCGATCGCGGCAAGCTCGCTGGATTTTATAATCGCGGGCGATCTGATGAACCAATGTATCGCTTCCAGTTTCGGCCTGCGCGAATCGAATGTCCCGTTTTACGGCATATTTGGCGCATGCTCGACTATGGGCGAATCGATCGGCCTCGGCGCCATGCTCATTGACGGCGGTTATGCCTCGAACATCGTTTGCCTGACCTCCAGCCATTTCTGTTCAGCGGAAAAGCAATTCAGGTTCCCTCTTGAACTTGGGACACAGCGTCCGCCTACCTCCCAGTGGACGGTTACCGGCGCCGGCAGCGTGCTGTTGTCTGCCGAAGGCTCGGGACCCTACGTTACAAGGATAACCACAGGGAAGATAGTGGATATGGGCATAAAGGATCAGAACAATATGGGAGCGGCGATGGCGCCGGCAGCTGCAGACACTATCTATGCGCATTTTGAAGATACGGGCCTGGCGAAGGATTACTACGATATGATTGTAACAGGGGACCTGGGAGCCGTCGGCAGTGAGATCGCTGATGACCTGCTTTCGTCCAATGGTGTGCGTATCGGCAGTATCCTTAATGACTGTGGGCTTTTGATCTTTGATAAAAAGCAGGACGTACATGCGGGGGGGAGTGGTTGCGGATGCTCTGCCACGGTATTTGCCGGCTTTTTGTATGACAGCCTGAAAAAAGGAAAACTCAAAAGGATACTTTTTGTTCCGACAGGCGCGTTATTGAGTCCCTCGAGCGTACAACAGGGAGAGACGATACCTTGTGTCGCGCATGCCGTTGCCATTGAAAACACTATAGGAGGTTGATGCGATGAATCAAACATTTATGCAGTATTTGAGTGCGTTTATTGTCGGTGGTATTATTTGTGCCATCGGACAGGTGTTGATAGATAAGACGAAGCTTTCGGCGGCCAGGATATTAGTGATTTTCGTCGTAGCCGGTGTATTCCTTGCTGCATTAGGGGTATACCAGAAGCTCGTCGACATCAGTGGAGCCGGTGCTACGATCCCGCTTACAGGATTCGGGTACAGCCTGGCAAAAGGGGCCTTCGTGGACGTTGACAAATACGGCCTGCTGGGAGCATTGACCGGGGGGTTAAGGGCTACTGCCGCAGGCGTGGCGGCGGCGATTTTCTTTGCTTATATTGTTGCGGTTATATTCAAACCTAAAATAAAGACCTGACGGAGATTTCTATGGATAAACGAAAAGTTATTCTGGTAACCGACGGGGACATGGCGGCAAAGGAAGCGGTGGAAAAAGCGACGGCCAATATAGGGGGGCGCTGCATTTCTTCGTCTGCAGGAAATCCTACCTCTTTATCGGGAAAAGAGATAGAGGAGAGGATATTGGAAGCAAAACATGACCCGGTAGTTGTAATGGTGGATGACAGAGGGGCCAAGGGCAAAGGCCCCGGCGAAAGAGCGATGGAATATCTGCTGGACTGCCGTAAGCTTGATGTATTGGGTATCGTGGCCGTTTCGTCGAATGGAAAGGATTGCAACGGGCTTAAAATCGACTATTCGGTCACTAAAACCGGTGAAATCGTAAAGCACGCGGTAGATAAATTCGGTGACAATACTTATAGCGGCAAGATCTGCGGCGATACTTTGAGCATACTGAGGTCACGACGGGAAATGTTTATCGTCGGCATTGGCGATCCGGGCAAAATGGACTATCAGGATGATGTCTCAAAAGGAGCGCCAATTACTACAAAAGCGCTCAGAATAATATTGGAACATGACGGATCGATGCAAAAACACTCTTGAAAAGAAGGATTTTTTCCGATAAAGTAGAAAGTAGTAATATATTGTCGTTTATTTATATTAGATAAAGGTGGGGTTCGGTAAATGAACATTGAATATATCAATCCATTCATTGAAGCAAGTCAGACCGTTTTGAAACAATTAACGCAGCTCGATACAAAGCTCGGCAAGGTTTACTTAAAGAACTCCCCGTACCAAAGTGAAGATATTCTGATCATGGTCGGTTTGACCGGTAAAATACGCGGCCAGGCTGTATTCTCAATAAACAGGCCTTTCGCCCTTAAGATAGCTTCCATAATGATGATGGGCATGCCCGTGGTTGAATTTGATGAAATGTCCAAGAGCGCGATATCCGAACTGGCTAATATGATAATGGGCAATGCGGCAACGATACTCTACAACAGAGGCATAAATATAGACATCACCCCGCCGTCCCTGCTCGTAGGCGAAAACATGCAGATCACAACCAGTAAAATGAAAACGGTCTGCATACCGTTGGAATTCAATGAAAATGAAAAAATCGATCTCGATATTTCAACGGAAGGTTGATATGCGATATTTGAAAAAGAGCTCATGGACTTCCAGGGGCTTTTTTTGTTGTAATTTTTAAAGATGGATTTGGGAAATATCAATATACTTTGTCGTAAAGGAGCGTAAACAATGAAGGGAGCGTTTTACACCGGCAAGTACCGCAATATTTTCAAGGAATACGGATATCCGGACGAGGAAGTACAAAAAAGGGTGGAGGACACCTGGCAGAAATTGTTTTACGGCGATGAGGACACCAGGATATATTATACTGCATGCGATGATATGGGATACCTGCTTGACACGGGCAACAATGATGTCAGGACTGAGGGAATGTCCTACGGTATGATGATGTGTGTGCAGCTGGACAAAAAGCACGAGTTCGACTGCATATGGAACTGGGCCCGCAAGTATATGCAGCACCAGGAAGGTAAATACAAGTATTATTTCGCGTGGTCGTGCAATACGGATGGTACCAGGAGGTCACAGGGACCGGCTCCCGATGGGGAAGAATTTTTTGCTTTGTCGCTGCTGTTCGCCTCGCACCGCTGGGGGGATGGACCCGAACCCTATGATTACAGCAAACAGGCTTTGAAAATACTTCACGAGTGCGTGCATAAGGGCGAGGAAGGCGAAGGAGATCCCATGTGGGAGCCCTCGAACAAACTGATAAGGTTTGTTCCCGAGACGCCTTGGACGGATCCTTCCTATCATCTTCCGCACTTTTATGAACTCTTTTCAATATGGGGTGAGCCGAAAGACAAAGCTTTCTGGCAGGATGCCGCCGCTGCCAGCAGGGAGTATCTCGAAACGGCATGTCATCCGGTAACCGGGCTTGCTCCCGAATATTCGGATTATGACGGAAAGCCGCATAAGGCGAGCTGGAATTACGGACATTTTCACTTTTACAGCGATGCCTACAGAGTGGCTGCCAATATCGGGCTTGACTCGTCCTGGTTCGGGAATGATGAGTGGAAGAAGCTTGAAGCCGGAAGGATCCAGGCGTTTTTCGCCCCGATGGGACCGGATGCCGATTACAGGATGTACGACATAGACGGAACTCCGCAGGAGGAAAAAGCCCTGCACCCGGTCGGACTGATCGCGACCAACGCACAGGCGTCACTTGCCGGAGAAGGTGAAAATGCAAGAAAATGCGTCGAATTATTTTGGAATACACCTGCCCGAACCGGCGTCAGGCGGTATTATGACAATTGCCTGTACCTGTTTGCAATGCTGGCATTAAGCGGTAACTACAGGATCTGGTAAGGATTTTAAGCCGGGCGGAGAGCCTCCATCCGGCTTTTCTGCGACAGCTCATGTCCTCGAGTTTCTCAGAGGGATGCTTATTATAAATTCGGCACCTTCTCCGGGTTTGCTTTGGACGACTATGCTCCCATTGTGCTTTTCGATTATACTCCGGCTTATAGCGAGCCCCAGTCCCATTCCCAGACTTTTTCCCTTGGTAGTGAAACCGTTATCGAAGACCCTGTTCAGGTTTTCCTCGCCGATGCCGCATCCGTCGTCTTTAACGCTGATGTAAACATTGTCTTCGTCATTCCAGGTTCTTATGTAAATGTTGCCGTTGTCACTGCTTGCCTGAACAGAGTTGACTATCAGGTTCATAAAGACCTGGTTGAGCATCCCGGGAAAACATTTGATCTTCGGAATATCTCCATATTCCTCGTGTATTGCGATCTTTCTTTTCCAGAGATTCGAAGTAAGGACAAGTACACTTTTCATGCCTTCGTTTATGTCGGCCTCCTGGAATTCCGCTTCGTCTACCTTTGAGAAATTCTTCAGGCTTCGGATTATCTGGTTCACGCGGCTGCAGGCCATGATACTGACATTGTTGGAGTCCTGGAGCTGTTTCAGCAGTTCCGTTAGCTCATTGTCTTGGTTGATCGACTCGTGCTCAAGCACCTGTTCGATGAGCATGCTGCAGAGCTGCGCATTGCTGTTGATGGCGCCAAGGGGCGTATTTATTTCATGCGTTATCGCAGCCGTAAGTTGCCCGACAGAGGCCATGTTTTCAGTCTGGATCAGCATGTTTTGCGTTTCTTCGACTTTCCTTTTCGAATTGGCAAGCTCTTCATTCTGAGCCTCGAGCTCCTCATTCTGGGCCATTAGCAATTCGTTGTAATCCTCCATTTTTTCAATTATGGAATTCGTCGAATCAGCCAGCATGCTTATTTCTCGCAGGGGCTTCTTTATTGCTATATGCGAGGTCATGGCGCTTTCGCCGCTGGCGGATGCTATCGCGCCTATTTTGTCATTCAGCTGTTTCAGCGGTATGGTCACAGGGATCGTAAGAAGTCGTGATATCAACAGGCCTGTGATCATGGCAAGAATACCGGACAGAATAACAGTGGCAACGAAAAGCAAGCCTATGGCCATCAAGTATCCGTTGTTTACTTTAACGGTTATTGTAGCTATTGCGGTTCCATCCTTATCGACAATGGAGGCGCCGGACTGTGAACTGAAATAATTGAGAAGGTGTCTGAAAACCGTCTGTTCCAGATTTTTGTCGGCGATGTTGTCAAGATAGCCTATAACGCTTTTTTCATCCGGCGTCTTATCCTGGTATATGACCCTGTCATATGCGAGCACAGTTACGTTGAAAATGTCGCGGGCGTTCATTAGAATGGCATCCGGTCTGATCGGGGAGTGTATTACCTTTCCGGATTCACTGCTGTTTCTGATATTTTCGAGCCATGACCTGAAGCGCTCGGAATCCGGCTCCAGATCCCTCAGGCTGCTGATGCCCATCTGCTCCAGAAAATATTCGGAGCCCATGCTTTGCGCTATATATGAACTGAAGTAGTCTGTTAAAAAAGCAGAGTCATATTTGAAAAAATTGATGCCCGCTATGAGAACCAATGCACAGAATAATGTTATGGTCACAAGCACACATAGGAATATGACCCTTCTGATGCGTTTTTTTAATGTCCTGCGGTTTTCAGCATAGTCTGAAGCCTCCAGCTGCCTCACCCCCAATGTCATTTCCTGCCTGGTATTATATCATTTTCTAGCCTTGGATTACAGTATTTTTGATTTTGCGACTTTTTTCTTGTTTTTGCGGCAGGCTGTGGTAAAATTACCATAGGGATTTTTTTATAAAATCAAATGAATAAATATACAAGCACATCAGAGAAAACAACAGAGGGGGTTCACCTTGACCAAAACTGTTTTTGTTGTAGATGATGAACAAATGATAACAACTACGCTGGCTGCCTTGCTGAAAATGGTTCTCAAATATGATGTAAAGGCTTTTAACGATCCACAGCAGGCACTCACTTCCGGAGCGCTTGCCTCAAAGCATGTCGATCTGATAATTTCCGATTTTATGATGCCCGGTATGAACGGGATAGAATTTCTGAAAAAGGCCTCGGCAATAAGTCCGAACACGATAACCATACTGCTGACCGGATACGCCGACAAAGAGAATGCGATCAGGAGCATCAACGAGATTGGGCTTTATTATTATCTTGAAAAGCCGTGGGACAACAATGAACTTATCAAAATAGTATCCAACGGGATCGAAAAGAAGGAATTGGCAGATGATCTAAGACATCGGTATGAGGAACTCAAGGAATCAAAGGAAGAGACGGAGCGGCTTTACGGGCTGCTTAAGACCGACTACCAGCAGGAGGCTGACAATGTGAGGAACCTCGTTATCACTCTTGCAAATGTAATAGAGGCAAAGGACAAATACACAGATGGCCATACGCGCAGGGTAGGCAATATCAGCCGCCTGCTCGGCGAACGCCTGGGACTTCCCGAGGATAAGCTGAGACTGCTTGAAATGTCGGGTCTCATACACGATATCGGAAAGGTCGGAGTGCCCGAATTCATATTGAATAAGCCGGACAAGCTAAGTAATGAAGAATTTGAAGCCATAAAGAAGCATACAATCATAGGCGAAACGATATGCAAGCCTCTGAACAGCCTGTCCATGTGCCTTGACCCGATTCGCCACCACCACGAGAAAATAGACGGGACCGGCTATCCGGACGGACTTTCCGGTGACCAGCTTTCCATAGATTCAAGGATAATCGCAGTCGCGGACATATACGACGCGCTGACCTCGGACCGCCCGTACAGGGATAAGATGCAAATAGACCAGGTCAAGGAGATAATTCTGGGCGATATGAACAGAGGCAAGCTGGATGAGACAATAGTGATGGAACTCATACAGGCCATCGACGAGGGAGAGGTTATATAACCTAACCGGCTCAACAATAAAGGCAGGCGAATTGATTTTCGCCTGCCTTTTCTGATACCGACTTTATATTGATTCTCAGCAGAACGGATTCTCGGTGCGGTATGGCAGCGATTTCGGCTGGTTGTACGAAATTACGGGCACGTCGAGCATCGAGAAGATGTCGAACAGTATTTTGCCGAAATGTCCGAATGCAACAGCTCCGTGGTGCGGGTAGCGGTCTGCGATCAGCACGTGACGGTAGAACCTCTCCATTTCTTTTATAGCAAATATTCCGATGCCTCCGAATGAACGGGTCTCGACCGGTAGGATCTCGCCCTGGGCTATATATGACTTGAGCCCGCCCTCTGCGGTTCCCTGCAGACGATAGAACGTAATCTGTCCGGCCTTGATATCGCCTTCGAGCGTACCGCGCGTTATATCGGGTTCTGTATCGGGCTCGAGTGATCTCTTCATGATAAGCTGATATTTCATTTCAGGGTTCCTGAGGTAGCATACAGGAGTATTTCCGCAGTGGAAGCCCATGAAGGTCTCGTTCAGCCTGTAGTCGAATTTGCCTGCGATCTCGGCCTTGTACATATCTGCCGGCACTGAGTTGTTGATATCAAGCAGTGTGACCGGAGCTTCGCTTGCGCAGGTACCTATATATTCCGAAAGGGCTCCGAAAATATCGACTTCACAGGATACCGGAATACCTTTTGAAACCAGACGCGAATTGACATAGCAGGGAACGAATCCGAATTCCGTCTGGAAAGCGGGCCAGCATTTGTTGGCGAAAGCAACATATTTACGGGCGCCCTTTGCCTCTTCCATCCAGTCCAGCAGCGTCAACTCATACTGGGCAAGACGCGGGAGGATGCCGGGCATCTTGTTGCCGCCGCCAAGCTCGCGTTCCATATCGGCCACGACTTCAGGGATCCTCTTGTCGTCCTTGTGCTTATTAAACGCGACGAGCAGATCAAGCTCGGAATTTTCCTGTATCTCAACGCCAAGGTTGTACAACTGCTTTATCGGCGCATTGCAGGCCAGGAAGTCCTCGGGTCGCGGCCCGAAAGTAATTATCTTCAGGTTGGAAACACCTATGAGGGTGCGGGCGACAGGTACAAATTCGCCTATCATCTTTGCGAGGTCGGCGGGACCTCCTACAGGATATTCGGGGATAAATGCCTTGATATTTCTGAGCCCCAGGTTGTATGAGCAGTTGAGCATTCCGCAGTATGCGTCTCCGCGGCCGTTGATGAGCGTATCGCCGGAGTCCTCAGCTGCGGCCACATACATGACAGGGCCGTTGAACCTCTTTGCAATCAATGTTTCCGGCGTTTCGGGGCCGAAATTTCCTAGGAAAACTACAAGAGAATTGATACCCTTGCTGATCACGTCTTCGACAGATCTCACAGCATCGGATTCATTTTCTACTGTTACCGGGCAATCGTAGACCTCGAGTCCAAGCTTTCCGCAGGCTTCAGCTAATGCATGACGTCTCGTTTCGGACAGCGATATCGGGAAACAATTACGGCTGACCGAGATTATGCCTAATTTCACTTGGGGGATGTTTTTCATTGATTTTGACCTCCATTAATAAATTATAAATAATGATTTCTCATACTTGAGCATATTTCATTTTCTCAGTCTGATTGATTGGTACAAATACTGCCTTACCTGTTCTATTATATTCTCTTTTGGACATTCTGCAAAGATAAATTGATCATGAAATGCGGAGGATGGTTCTTTGGAATACAGATGTGAAACGCAGTGGCGGTTCTTTTACTTCATTTTGTTCCCAAAATGCAGCAAAAGAACCGCCACTGCGTTTCAGTCCCCGCGTTTTATTCTACTGCTTCTGCATTACACTGTCACGGGCGGACCTGAATGCCTTTCTTACAGCATCGGCCTGCTCATTGGTCAATGTACCGTCCTTGACGAGGTCCTGCAGGAAGCCATGATGCCTGTGAGGATGGCCATGAGGCTTGAATTTGGCGTCTTTGCCTGCTTCCGGTTTTTGTGCCCTGTTATCGGGTTTTCCTTTTTCGAGTTTACCCTTTTCCGGTCCCTCTTTTTCAATTCTCTCACGCTTGGCTGCCATGGCCTTCAGTATGGATTCTTCCTGTGCGCGGGTAATTGTTCCGCCCTTGACCAGCTTGTCGAGTTCATTTTTAAATTGCTTGTGTATCGCCTGCATTTTCAGTGTTAATTCGGTGTTCCGCGTATTTTGCTGCTCGGTACCGGGCATTGCGTATGCCGCACCTGTTCCTGTTATCGCCAGGGCTCCTGCCAGTGCTACTCCGGCTATCTTCTTCTTATTGATCATTTTTCTATGCTCCTTTATATTTACAAATTTCCATGGGCTTATTCTTTGCGTAAGACTCGGTTTTTATATCAGGAGCATCGTTTTTTTCATATTTAATTTCTTCTATTTGTGGTATATTAGAACTTGTAAAAAATGATTTTTGCAGCAGAATAGAATTATACGGAGTGAAGGTATTGTCAGTACATATAGCATTGGTCGAACCTGAAATACCGCAAAATACCGGAAACATAGCGCGTACCTGTGCCGCCACGGGCTCAGGTCTTCATCTGATAGGCAAGCTTGGATTCTCGGTCGAGGACAGATACCTCAAAAGAGCGGGTCTTGATTACTGGGACAAAGTACTTGTGAGCCGCTGCGGCAAAATCGATGAATTGATGGAAAATTACGGCGATCACACGTTTTACTTCGCATCTACAAAAGCCGGACATGCTTACACCGACGTGGTCTATCCGGAAAAATGCTTTCTGGTATTCGGCAAGGAAACTGCCGGACTGCCCGAAGAACTGCTCGAAGCAAACAGGGAAACCTGCATAAGGATACCGATGCTTCCCGGTATACGGTCGCTCAATCTTTCCAATTCGGTTGCGGTCGTACTGTACGAGGTTTTAAGGCAGCGGGGCTTTAAGGACATGGAACTCAAAGGAAAAATGGGAATGGAGGATGTTTAGCGCCAATGGCGCGGATTTCCTCTAAAACATCCAAAGGAGTGATTTGCATGATAAATCGTGAAAGAATGGTCAGTGAATTCAAGAGCTTTGTCAGTATCGACAGCCTTTCCAGGAAGGAAAGGCAGATGGCCGACGTACTGACGCAGAAAATGAAAGCATTGGGCTGTGAAGTATACGAGGATAATGCGGGGCAGGAGATCGAAGGCAATACGGGTAACCTTATCTGCACTCTGAAAGGAAATAAGGATATTCCGGCGCTTATGATAACCGCACATATGGACACTGTCGAACCCGGAACAGGTAAAAAACCAATCGAGGAAAATGGGATAATACATTCGGACGGTACGACTGTACTTGGAGGAGACGACGCAGCGGGCATTGAATGTATTTTGGAGGTATTGAGAGTACTTGGGGAGGACAAGCTTGACCACGGCGATATACAGATCGTATTTACCGTTGCCGAGGAAGGCGGACTCTTTGGTGCAAAACATCTGGATTACAGCAGGATATATTCAAAATACGCCATCGTGCTCGACAGCGACGGACCGATCGGAACTGTCGCTGTCAAAGCGCCCTCACAGTATAGGATGTACGTAACTGTTAAAGGTCTGGCCGCCCACGCGGGGATAGCGCCGGAAAAGGGCATCAGCGCCATACAGATAGCTTCGGCAGCCATCTCCGCAATGAAGCTCGGCAGGCTGGATTTCGAGACCACCGCCAATGTAGGCGTCATAACCGGCGGCCGCGAAACCAACATCGTTTGCGACAGGGTCGAAATAAAAGCCGAAGCCAGGAGCCGCGACAAAGAAAAACTCGAAAGGCAGAAGGACCACATGAAGGAATGCTTCGAGAAGGCAGCTTCGGATTTCGGCGGCAGTGTAGATTTCCGAGCCATTCTTGAATATCCCTCGTATAATATATCAAAGGACGCCAAAATCATAGCAATACTTGAAAAGGCAGCCAAAGCCGCAGGTATCGAATTGTTGCAGGAAGAGACCGGCGGAGGCAGCGATACCAACATATTCAACGGCAAAGGGATCGAAGCTGTAGATGTGAGCGTAGGTATGGACAAGGTGCACAGCGTCAGCGAACAGATAAGGATCGACGATATGGTCAAGGCAGCCGGGTTTGTTTTATCTGCGGTACGCAGTATGTAAATGCATATAATACGAGGAGGTACTATATGATCAAAAGGATAGGAGTAATGACAGGCGGAGGCGATTGCCCCGGACTTAACGCGGTACTGAGAGCGGTCGTCAAGACTTCCATGGTCAAATACGGATGGGAAGTCGTGGGTTTCAGGGACGGCTACAGGGGGCTGGTCCTGAACGATTACGTCAATTTCAAGCCCGGTGATGCTTCCGGCATCCTTGACAAGGGAGGCACCATACTTGGGACCTCGAACAGGGACAACCCATTCAAATTCAGGGTCGAAAGCAATGGAACCGTAAATTACGTCGATATGTCCGGCAAAGTAGTAGAGAATGTCAAAGCGCATGGTATAGACGCACTCATACTTATAGGCGGAGATGGCACGCTGACAAGCGCGCGTGATTTTTCCAGGATGGGCGTAAAAGTAGTGGGAGTTCCGAAAACCATTGATAACGACCTGTCGGCGACCGATACGACCTTTGGCTTCATGACAGCCGTAGACACTGCCACCGAAGCGATAGACAAGCTCCATTCGACTGCCGAATCGCATCACAGGGTCATGATACTCGAAGTCATGGGCAGGTATGCAGGCTGGATCGCCATTACTTCAGGAATTTCAGGGGGCGCTGACGTCATATTGATACCCGAGATAGAGTACGATATGTCAAAGGTTGCAGAGAAGGTACTTGAAAGAAAAGCCGAAGGCAAGAATTTCAGTATCATAGTAGTTGCAGAAGGGGCAAAGGAAAAGAACGGCGGACTGATAATCAGTAAAGTCGACGAGAGCAGCCCTGACCCGATCAGGCTGGGCGGAGTCGGAAACAAGGTCGCATCGGATATCGAGAGGCTGACAGGCATCGAAACAAGAGTGACGGTTCTCGGACATCTGCAGAGAGGCGGGAGGCCGAACCCTTATGACAGGCTTCTTTCCACAAGATACGGCGTCAAGGCGGTGGAACTTGTAGACGAAGGTAAATTCGGCTGCATGGTCGCATTGAACGGGAACGAGATAACGGCGGTCTCGCTGGAGGATGCGGTCGGAAAACTCAAGACGGTCCCTGCCGACGGCGAACTTGTAAGGCTATCGAAGGATCTCGGGGTCAGCTTCGGCGACTAGGAAAAAATCCAGTGAAAATCCTTTTTTGTAAATTGTTGCAAAAATGGTTTACAAAGAACTAAATAGTGGTATATTGAATAAAGTATTATAACGAGGTGATAGATGTTTGGTCACCTCTTTGATTCAATGCGTTATATAAATCAACTTGACAGTGTCAGGCCTTGCAATGGGGTAACGGACCTTGCAAGGCTGAATTATTGTGATTTACAGGGGAGATTTGTTTCAATGGATTTTTCTGAAATAACACTAAACAGCAAAGCGCAGTTTGACCACTACATCAAGCAGCATCACCCGCTGATATCGGAATTGACCTTTACGAATTTTTTTGCATGGAGATACTTTTACAAATTCAGATATACGATCATAGCAGACCTCCTTTGTGTCATCGCCGTACCGTGCAAGAATGAGCCTTTTGCAATGATGCCTATAGGAGATATCAGGGAAGATAACTTTGCCCTGGCTTTCAACGCTCTTAAGGAATATTTTGAGGGAAGAGGCTGGAAGCTGAAATTTAATAAAATTACTAAGGAAGACCTCGGTTTTTTCAAAGGCGTAGTCGCTTCGGAAGACTCGATCATCCTTGACAGGGACAACTGCGACTATGTTTACAATACAGTGGATCTGGTCGGACTCAAGGGTAAAAAGTACGACGGCAAGCGCAATCACATCAACAAGTTCAAAAAACAGCACACTTACGAATACGTACCGCTGGAATGCTCTCTTCTCGACGAATGCAGCAGGATAATGGAGCAGTGGTGCAAGGACAGGGACTGCAGCTGCCAGAACGGCGATTATTGTGAGCGTCAGGCCAACCTCGAGCTGTTGAGAAACTTCAAAACGCTTGGCTGCAATGGGGCTTTGATCAAGATGGATGGAAATTTCGAAGCCTTTACCGTGGGCGAGATGCTCAGCGAAGACACCGCCGTGATCCATATAGAAAAGGCCAGGAACTCCGTCGACGGGCTGTATACGATCATAAACCAGCAGTTTGCCGAACGGGAATGGAGCGGATCGACCTTTATCAACAGAGAACAGGATCTCGGCATCGAGGGGATGCGCAAGGCCAAACTTTCATACCATCCGGTGCAGCTCATCGAAAAGTATACGATCCTTACCGATTGACGCCCTGGAAATGGCCTTTCGAGCTCTTGAAATTACCCTTTTGAGGCGCCTGAAATTGCCCTCGCCGGCAAGCCTTTGGCCAGTCGTTTCTTTCAGTTTCGATGTGAACTGTATAGTTTCTGTAATAGAGGTAAATATATTATCGGATATAATGACTTTGTTAAAAAATTAATTATTTTACCTTTATGTATTGAAAATCCAGTACAAATAATATAAAATTATTGTGATTTTAGAGTTAACAAACATAATTGATATAGGAGGTAATAAGAAATGGCAGTAAAAGTGGGTATTAATGGTTTTGGCAGAATAGGACGTCTTGTTTTCAGGGCAGCAATCGAAAATCCTAATATTGAAGTAAAGGGAATAAATGACCCTTTCATCGATCTTGATTACATGACCTACATGCTGAAATATGACACGGTCCATGGACAGTTCAAGGGCACGATCTCGACTGAAAACGGGATGCTCATTGTCAATGGACAGAAGATAGCTGTTTATGCAGCTATGAAGCCCGAAGAGATTCCGTGGAAAGACTGCGGCGCAGAATACATAGTTGAATCGACAGGTGTATTCACTGATACCGAAAAGGCTTCCGCACACTTCGCCGGCGGCGCAAAGAAAGTTATCATCAGCGCTCCTTCAAAGGACGCTCCGATGTTCGTAATGGGCGTTAACAACAACACCTACAACAAGGACATGAAGGTCGTTTCAAATGCATCCTGCACGACCAACTGTCTCGCACCTCTCGCAAAGGTCATCCATGACAACTTCGGTATCATCGAAGGCCTTATGACTACAGTTCATTCCTACACAGCAACACAGAAGACCGTTGACGGCCCTTCCAAGAAGGACTGGAGAGGCGGACGTGCAGCAGCACAGAACATCATTCCGTCTTCCACCGGCGCTGCTAAAGCTGTTGGCAAGGTTATCCCTTCACTCAATGGCAAACTTACAGGAATGTCACTCAGAGTACCGACTCCGGACGTATCTGTAGTTGACCTTACCTGCCGTCTTGAAAAAGCTGCAACCTATGATGAGATCAAGGCTGCTGTCAAGAAGGCCGCTGACGGCGAACTCAAGGGCATCCTCGCATATACTGAGGACGATGTTGTTTCCTCAGACTTTATCCATGATTCTCATACCTCGATATTCGATGCTAAAGCAGGTATCGCTCTCAACAGCAACTTTGTCAAGCTCGTTGCATGGTATGACAATGAATGGGGTTATTCAAACAAGGTAGTTGACCTCATCTCCTACATGGCTAAAGTTGACGCCAAATAAGTTCTGACCGATCGGGATTGAATTTAAGGCTCACTCTTACCCTTACCTTAAGTGAGTGGTTGAAGGGTGAGCCTTTTGATTTTAAAATATTTTTTGAAAGGATGAGTGTCATGGCACTATATAACAAGAAGTCCATCGAGGATATCGACGTCAAGGGCAAAAAAGTAATTGTCCGCGTGGATTTCAATGTACCTCTGGACGAGAACCTGAAGATCACCGACGATAAAAGAATAGTCGGCGCGCTTCCTACTATCAAATACCTCATTGACAATGGAGCAAAGACCATACTCGTATCCCATCTCGGCAGACCGAAGAACGGTCCCGAGGATAAATTCAGCATGAAGCCCACTGCAGCAAGGCTCAGCGAGCTTCTCGGCAAGCCGGTCATCATGGCAAAGGATGTTATCGGTCCTGACGCCAAGGAGAAGGCAGCCGCTCTCAAAAACGGCGAAGTGCTTATGCTTGAGAATGTACGTTTCCATAAGGAAGAGGAAAAGAACGACCCCGCTTTTGCGAAGGAACTCGCTTCACTTGCTGAAATCTATGTAAATGACGCGTTCGGAACAGCCCACAGGGCGCATGCTTCCACTGCAGGCCTTGCTGATTACCTGCCGGCAGTCTGCGGCTACCTGATCAAAAAGGAAGTTGAGATCATGGGCAAAGCTCTCTCGCATCCGGCAAGACCTTTCGTTGCAATACTCGGCGGAGCAAAGGTTTCCGACAAGATACAGGTCATCGAAAACCTGATCGACAAGGTCGATTCGCTCATCATCGGCGGAGGTATGGCTTATACGTTCCTCAAAGCCAAGGGCTACAAGATCGGCAATTCGATCTGTGAAGACGACAAGATCGACCTGGCAAAGGAACTTATGGCAAAAGCTGAAAAGAAGGGCGTTGCGATGATGCTCCCGATCGGCAGCATAGTCGGCAAGGAATTTAAGAACGACACCGAGCATAAATATGTTCCCTCCGATGACATGCCTGACGGCTGGATGGGTATGGACATAGGCTCACTTACAGTAGAAAAGTTCTCGAAGGAAATAAAGAAAGCCAAGACCATAGTCTGGAACGGGCCGATGGGCGTTTTCGAATTCCCGAATTTCGCATATGGCACCAGGGAAATAGCAAGAGCTGTTGCTGAATCCGGTGCGGTCTCCATCGTTGGCGGCGGCGATTCCGCTGCAGCCGTTGAGCAGCTTGGCTATGCAGATAAGATAACTCATATATCGACTGGGGGTGGAGCATCACTGGAGTTCCTCGAAGGAAAAGTCCTTCCCGGAATAGCTTGCCTGCTTGATGCAAACCCAAGAAAAAAAATAGCGGCCGGCAACTGGAAGATGAATAAAACTGCTTCCGAAGCGGTTGAATTCGTTACAGCTCTTAAACCCAGAGTGGCTGGTGCTGATGCGGAAGTCGTAGTAGGCGTTCCGTTCGTATGCCTCCCCGGCGTGATCAAGGCGGCTGAAGGCTCCAATATAAAGGTTGCCGCACAGAATATGCACTGGGAGGAAAAGGGAGCGTTTACGGGCGAAGTCTCAGGCCCGATGCTGAAGGATCTTGGCGTGGATTATGTAATCATAGGCCACTCCGAGAGAAGACAGTATTTCGCTGAAACCGACGAGACAGTCAACAAGAAGGTGCACGCGGCATTCAAATACGGACTCAAGCCGATAGTGTGCGTAGGTGAATCCCTTGCACAGAGGGAACAGGGCGTTACAGCCGACCTGATCAGGTATCAGGTAAAGATTGCTTTGCTCGGACTCAGCGCCGACCAGGTCAAGGATACGGTCATCGCATACGAGCCGATCTGGGCTATCGGAACCGGCAAGACTGCAACCAATGAGCAGGCAAACGAAGTTTGCGGCATAATCAGG
>Ga0207800_1000078_pt1 | contig 36627 bp, 32 predicted proteins | sample LuqExpMetageno11_FD_187769 | JGI IMG/M metagenome (GOLD analysis project Ga0207800, IMG submission 187769) | Tropical forest soil microbial communities from Luquillo Experimental Forest, Puerto Rico - Sample 11 (SPAdes) | ecosystem: Environmental > Terrestrial > Soil > Tropical forest ... | reverse complement strand
AAACCTTGGAACGAGTAAAATCTTCAAAGTATTGAAAACGCAAATCGAGCGGCTAAAAAGAGCTGCTCAAAGTTTTGTGGATATTGTCAGTGCTTTAAACTTGAAAGTTTCGTTGCAAAAAATTATGAGGGGAATTCACTGAAGTAAGTAGAAATTTAGGAGTATATGTATGCCAGCAAATTTACTTAAATGGAAATAATACGAAGGATAAACTATCTCATTAAATAAGATATGTAGTTAAATATTATGCATTAAGCTATAAGAAATTTGAAGGAAATGATGGCGGAAAGGGGAATAAAAGGGTTCTAGTACAAAAAATATGGCCTTTTTGTAAAACCATTATGTCCCAGATCCTCCTCTGCTGCCAATGTCCCTACAATCACAAACATAAGTTCTAGAGGAAGGATAAATGTAATTGCTGTTCTGTAAAACGCTTTCATATCCCAATCTTTCAAAGTTTTTTCATCAAGTTTTACAAGATTTTCAAGACTATGGATGTTTGTATGTTAGATTGTCTATCAATAAAATGAGTAGGTTTTATTACAAAATCTATGCATAATATGCAGAGTCCGAATTTACAGAACTTTGGTACATTGCCGTTGGATAAGATAGAGATAGACTAATGATAATGGATTTTAAAGGCAGAAGCCCGAAAATCTCAGAGACAGCTTTTATTGCGAATTCTGCGGATTTGATAGGAGTATCGAGATTGGGACTTTTCAAGTGTATGGTTTAATGCTGTTCTTCGCCGAGACAGGAATAAAATAAAAATTGGGAGTAGGATAAGTATCCAGGATAATGTGGTAATTCATATTGACCCTGAGAACAGAGTTCAAATCAAAGATGATGTAAGTATAGGACATGGAGCTGTGCTTCACGGGTGCAAAATTGAAAATAAAGTGCTTATAGGGATGAACTCCACAGTATTGAACGGGGCTGAGATAGGAAAAAATTCCATAGTAGGCGCAAATGCACTGATTTCTGAAGAAAAAGTATCCTGAACAGTCTGATTATTGGAGTCCCAGGGAAGATTAAGAGGGAAATAGAGAAATCCAAAATTGAAGCAATAGCAAAAACGCTGTAGAATATGTGGAACTTGTTAGAGAATACGGAGAAGAAGTGAAAAACATACATAAAATATGAAGAAGCAGACTACTAAATCTACGTAATATAAGATCGAATTTTTATGTTTTAAATGTACAAAACGCTTGAAAGGAATCAGAAAATATAAATTTCTGGCAGTAAGTTCCAGCAACATGTTAATCGAAAGTAAATGGTTAACGGAGTAATATGATGGAGAAAACATATTTTAAAACATGCGATACAGAGTTTCATCCAGAAATTAAAATCCGCCCTGATTGTGACATAGAGAAAATAAAAAATAAGAAGAAAAGCCCCGCAGTCGCAGCGCTATTATCCTGCGTAGTTCCAGGGATGGGTCAGGTCTACGCAGGTGATCCTCTTAGAGGATTTACAATGCTCGCTGCACTGGGATTAGCTTATGTTTGATGGCTCTTTTAATTGGATTTTTTACATTTGTCGGCACCTGGATATTTGCATTAATAGACGCATACATGATGGTAAAAAGACAAAATTATGAGATTGAGAAGGAGATATGTAAAGTTTCAGTATAATTACTTACATATGTGCTACTTAAACTGAAAAAATCAGCTTTTTCCTTTAATATTTTAACTTATGTAAAAAATAATATGAGCTATACAGGGAGATGATACGAAAATGAAAAATTTAAATATCTTGTATTATGGAAAAGTAAGATCGGTAGACGTATATGGAAGCATGTTCGAGTATGTAAAAAGTTCCGGCAAGGTAGATTGCGATAAGGATTACATTGAGGGCCAGCCTGAATATTTTGTAGAGGAGTGGCAGGCAGCACTGGACAGAGAGATTTATTTTGAATATGACCCAATGAAAGATGCAGGAGAAATCGAGATTGACGGGCAAAATTACACCCGTATAGGCCGGGAGATAAACGAGTTAAGTTATGTGCCCACTGAAAGCTTGTCAGACACTCTATATATTATTTATCACTGCGACCATGACATGCGAAAATGTAACTGCACCAATGAAATTTTCCAGACAAAAGAAGAAGCAGAAAAGAGAGCAAATGAACTTATAAGAAAAAGTAATTGTTCCTGATTTTCTTGCTGCCAGAAGTATTGAAAAACCTAAAACAAAAGGTTCAAGTCTACAGGCAGGATTACCTGATCCGCTATATATAGGCGATTTACCGTGTGTACTGGAAGTAATAAACAAACCATCTATATTAAAAATAACCGAAAGTCTTCAATTATTTTAGTGATGCTGAGAAAAGCATTTGCATACCATAACCTAACAGAACCTAACTAGGAAATAAGATAAAAGCTAAAAATAAAACAAAAGCTATTGAAATTAGAGCTATTGAATACAATTTTTCAGGTTTTGTATCTACCAATTATATTTATTAAATAGGAGATATAAACAATTACTAAATCTTTACAGTCGTTAAATTATTTTACTTTTTTTAAAGAATTATTGGGAATTATTATCTTATAAAAATTAAGAACTAAGGAAGTTTACCTCGCATTAAGGCCGGATTAAAGCTAATATGTATGTGAAAAATATCTACATACCAGTACAAAAGAGGTTAAAGCCTCGTTCTGGTTACTGTTAAACATTTATTTATATGTTAGAAGTGTATTATCTAGGGGGTTTAATATTGTGTGCGACTAGTTTCGCAGTTAAACTAAATAAATTAAGCAAAGAGGTTAGCGACGTGCATAAGAACCATAAACCGAAAGAAGGAGCTGGCAAAGCAGCTAAGAAGACAAAAACGGAAGTCAAGAAAACTCCAGGGATAAATGAAAGTTTTGGCTCCAAGACTCGTTATATTCCTGGCTCCTGGAAAGGGATTAAACATAATCCAAAGATTGAAGATCTCGAGGACAGGCAGCGTTACGTTCCCGGACTCTGGAAGGAAAACGTAAATTTCTTAAAGATAGGAAAGACCAGTTATAAACCAAAATATGTACCAGGATTATGGAAAACGGGTAAAGAAAACCCACAGATTGAGAAAATAAAGTACAAACAACGTTATATTCCTGGATTCTGGAAAGGGACAGTAGACAGCTCAAAAGTAGAAAAAGCTAGCCACAAACCTCGTTATATACCTGGTTCATGGAAGAGTACAAAAGAAAATCCAAAAAGAGAGAAAATCAAGTATGGACAACGTTATATTCCTGGACTATGGGAAGAAGATATAAGGACTAAGAAAACAAATAGAAAGGTTAGTTACAGGCCAAAATATATACCTGGATTCTGGAAGGGGACAAAAGAAAATCCGAAAATAAGTGAAATCAGACACAAGCAGCGTTATATTCCCGGGTTCTGGAAAGGAATAACCAAAACTCCGAAAATAAAGAAAACTGAATATAAGCAGCGTTATATTCCCGGATTCTGGAAAGAGACGAAAGAGTATCCGAAAATAGGGAAGATCAGATACAAGCAGCGTTATATCCCTGGATTCTGGAAAGGAACTATAGAGAAGGCCGGCTACATGCCTCGTTATGTACCTGGTTCCTGGAAAGGAATAAAAGAAACTCCTAAAAGAGATGGAAAAATTAGTTATAAGCCGCGCTATATACCAGGATCCTGGAAAGAGAATACCGTAAGTCTGAAAGGATTACGTACTTGAGAAGCAAATAAGCATTTTAATTGAAGATACCAGTAAAAAGGTCAAGGCTAAAAATTAGTGGGGGTCTTTGGCCAAATCTGAAAAATGCATATATTTACTTTGTTTGATCGGATTAAGAGCCGTCCTCCTGCATAAGATTTCACAGGAACCGACTCCCACGACTTAATTTTCACAACTTTATATAAACAACTTTATATAATTATTCCCGATTTTAGTTTTTCGTTATTTAATGGACACAATTTGAATTTACGAATGCTGCGAGACATGCCTTAAAGTTTAACTCGTACTAGTTCCCTGACAATAAAAACTCTTAAAATACTTGTTTTGTAGGAATAAAACCTGAAACACATCTGCAATTTGATGGGTTTCCGTAAAGAATTAAAAATTATACGTTTCCAGAGACTGCATTCCTCAGGCAGGTTTCCCAGTCTTCCGGATGATCTATATTATCGCACTGCCACTCAAATTCGCGTCTAGCAAGCCTGATAGTTGCACGTGCCTTTTTAAGCGGAACCAGTTCATTTCCGAAATCGCAGACGCCACCAACTTCTAGACAGCTTACGATATCAATCATAAAGTTTTCCAAGCTTTCTGGCGGTATCGACTCGTTCCTTGCATGTATTTCTGTGCATTTTGCGAGATAATCTGCAAGTATTTTGATCAATTTTGTGTCACGCATGATTCTAACTCCTTGTCATAAGTGAGACAATTCACCTCTTTACACTGGGCTTTAGATTTGACGATCGCATTAACTGTGGTATTCATAAAAACGCAGATATATCTTCCTGAATTCACCCAGGATACCTTCAATCCTGATTTCCAGGAATAGTACTTCAAACAGCAATTAAAAATATGTATTTTCGAAGCTTAAAGTTTTCTAAATAATCGTATTTGAGAGAAACTATGAACCATTAGATGCTAGCAAAAGTTTATAATGTTACATAGGATGCCTTTTCTATTAGGGCAATTACAAAATAGATTTTACAAGCTAGCCTTTTAATCAACTGCAATCTCTTAAATAGACTTCTTTGCTTCGCTGTTTGTTTTGACGATTTGAAGGGATTTAGATACTAACTGAGGGGAAAATTTTTGCCAATAAATTCGTACTTGGATACATTTTTGAAATGTTTGTGTAAAAAGTAAAAATATCAAAAAGGCCATTTGAACTTTTTGGCTTTATATTCCCTTTCTACCTTTTTTAAACAGGAAAATGTAAAGTATAGGTAAAATGCCTACAGTATTCAAAATGAGTATCGCGATAAACCAGTATTTCTGAGATTCTTTTGCTGCTTTCCATAGAGCTATACCCTTCCAGACAAGCTCCCACAGTATCAGAATTAAAATAAGGAACATATATTGTGGAGTCGTTTGAAGCAATGAAAAAGAAGTATCTACCATTTTCTCCTCTATAATTTTGTAATTATAAGAATACTATTTTAAAGTTAAATAACTTTGCAAGCATGAAAACTCGAATCCAGAAGATGAACTCATTAAGAAAAAAGTAAACCTTCACCTGATGCCAGAAAGGAGTATTTAACTGAAATAAAACTTACGGCTTTTTAAAATTTTAACTCCAATTTAAGTAAAAAAGATACATTTTTTGGGGCAATTATCAATCAGTTTAATTTTTGGAAAAAAGAAAATAATCTTCAGTTTGATAGTGAGTTTAAGAGAATCCTAAGAAGGATAGAACAAAAGAAGATAAAAGAAAATAGGAAAAAGAAAAAAATTCAGAACAGATAGTTTTTGTAGAAAGTATGGGTTTTAAAGCAAAGCCATACAGTCATCAGTTCTTAGCTACACTGGGAATTTTCCCGGAACTCTCCAGATTCCTGTAAATGAACGCTGAAGAGTAAGCAAGCAGCATGAATGTAAAACCATCGAAGAAATTCATCTCGATAAATTTTAAAATCATACCTACGAAGAACGTAAGCTGTATAGCACACAGAACCACTCCGGTTACTGTGAACATTTTTTGACGACTACTACTATCACTACTGTCTGGATCATCGGATTCTTCTGACATTTTGTTTCAAACCTCGCAAATAAAGGTGCTAAAAGTACTCTTTATTAGCTCGTTTTTATTTTGTCTTAATTCGTGTTTGTGTGTTATAACCAGGCTTTATAGGCAGTTTCCACTCAGCTCAAAAAATATATAAAGTTCTCCTCAAAAGCATCTATAATGGCCCTTATGGAGTTCTTAAAAATGAGACAAAAAGCTGAAAACTTCAATGGATGCATCTGAAGGTTCAGTTTTACATTGATCCTCTGGTGCAACATTATCTGAAAAAACACTCTCCGAATTAGAGACTTTTATACAGTATTCATATTTCTTGGGGATGGTATATATAACTTATGATGGAGAGTAATGTATTGTTGAATTTGTAATCGGTTTTCATTTTATGGCTTTGAAATATTTCAGTACTATTCCAAAAAATCCAGAATCATTATCTAGTGTCCTTTTGAGATATGTTAAATTTGCAGGAATGGGAATTTCTCAGGCGTCTGGAAATTTTAAGAGTTTTAATTTGATATAATTCCAGAAATTGATATAAGTTTCAGGATATAAAGAAATATAATAACTAAGTATTGAAAGATAGCTTGAGATTATTATATAAATAAAGACTAATTCTCCCTCTTCGAAACTACATATTTAAATCCCATCCCTCCCTTTTCTATCCCATAACATAACTCTTATTACTTTTATTCGGTGATCTTTTTATGGAATTGAAATGCAAGCTTTGCAAATATTATCCTGAAGATTTCGGGGAACTTACTGTTGACGTTTTGCATATGGATCTTGTGTTTGACGTTTATGATGACAGGACGAATGTGAAGTCCGTGCTCAGGGTAAGGACAAAGGATGATCCTATTGATAAGCTGGAATTAAACTGCAGGGATCTTGAGATTCGGGCTGTAAGCTGCTTGCAGTGCGAGGTTTCTTACAGATATAGAAAGGATGCTGCGATCCTCGAAATTAATTTCAGGGAAGAGATTCCACCGCATACCGAGGTTGCAGTTGTTACGGATACGGTTTGTAGGCCGACGCGAAATATCCTTGAAGGGCTGTACTATGACGAAACGCCAGCAGGAGCTCCCCCGCAGCAGATCACGCAGTGCCAGCAGTGGGGATTTCAGAGAATTGTCCCGTGCATAGACGATATGACTGCAAAATGCACTTACAAAACTACCATTATTGCAGATTCGCGATATACGAACCTGATTACGAATGGGGATGTTGTTGTTGAGAGACACACTATAAAGCCCGGGCGGGATAAAATCGTCTATGATAACTCGGTTACGCCGATGGCGACCTATCTATTTTTCCTTGGAGTGGGAACTTATGCGACCTTTAAAAGAGAATTTGAGTATCCTGACAGGGGTACTTTTATGCTGGAGTTGCTCGTGCCGCCGGCATCAGATGCAGCCGCAGCCGAAAAAGCGCTTGAGATTCTGCACGATGCGGTTATGTGGATTTATCTTTTCACAGGACCTGAGCAGTTTGATGATGATAAGCTGCCTGTCAGGAAGGAAATTTGGGAACTTGTCCGCATGCGGGAGAAGGTGAAGCTTGAGGCAAAGCCTGAATCTACACTGGAAGAACTTAAAAAAGTAAGGGAAAGGCTTGCCGAACTTGACAGAATCATCAATCCCGGATACAGGTACACAGGTACCGTATATAGGGAAATCGGGATGCAGAACTCAGATTTCGGAGGTATGGAAAACGTTGGGAACACCACAATTACCACAAACCGCATAATGCCTTTCCCGCAGATGACAGATGCAGCTTTTGAATATATGATTAGGGTAAAAGCTCACGAATACCACCACAACCAGAACGGGTCCGAAGTCACCGGGCAAAGCCCGTTTGAGATCTGGCTGAACGAAGCCGTGACCGTGCATGTGGAAGAGCAGCATCACGCCTTTTTCTTTGGTGAAGACTACAACAGGCTTGGTAGGGTGCTTGAGCTGCTTGCACCGGTTTCGGGAACTTTTGCACTAGATGCAGGGGCAGCTTCCATGCCTATCATTCCTGAAGGCTTCAATGATCCAAATGACCTGATTACCGCAGTCACCTACGTAAAAGCTCCAGAATACGTGCGCATAGTCGAGTCCCTGATAGGAAAGGACACTTTTGTCAGAGGCCTGGACAAGTACTTTAAAAAATTTAAGCATTCCAACGCAACTACCCAGGACTGGATTGAAGCTATGGAAGAAGAAAGTGGGCAGCCTTTAAAAGAAATGTCTGAGACTTGGCTAAGACAGACAAAGTTCCCTGTAGTCGAGGTTTCAGCCGAATATGACAGAGCTGCTAGGAAGTTTACGTTCTTGCTCAAACAAAAGGTTCCAGAGGGCGGAAAACCTTGGGAATTCCCGTTCAGAGCTGCTCTTGTTGACGAAAATGGAACTGACCTTGCCGAAATTCTAGAACGGGTAAGCGGGGAAACTTCAGAGATTGTTATCGAAAATGTGGACATGCCAGCCTTCTTATCGCTTAATAGAGGTTATTCTTTCTACGGGAAACTTGTATACAGGGCAAGCCAGGACGAGCTCATGATGCAGGTAAGGAAAGACACTGATACTATAGGTAGGTTTTCAGCATTCTATACCCTTGTTGACAGGGAAAAACTCAAACTCCTTAAAAATCCCGAATCAAAACCCTCGGAAGATTTTATCGAGCTTTACTATAGGCTTCTCAATGACCGGCAGCTTCTCGAGAAGGCAGGAGGACAGTTCCTGACCATTTTTGAGTCCGTGGAAGATGAAGAGTTTGCCCACAGGTACCAGGCACTTTATGAGGTAAGGCAGAAACTCCTGAAAGCTGTTGCCTGGAAGTACAGGAACTCTGTGATCTCCGCCTACCGCTTCTTTGAAGAAGCTTCGGTTCCCAGAAATTATACTCTTGAGGAGATGGCAAGGGTGATCAAGAACCGGCAGGCCAAAAATGTCTGTCTTGGCATCCTTGCAACCCTTGATACTCCCGAGATTCACGCAATGATAAAACAGCAGTTTGAGACTGCGACCTGTGCAACGGATCGGTTGAGTGCATTTGCTGCATACCTGAACAGCTCGGCCCCTGACAAAGTTGAAGTCCTGAGAGCCTTTGAAGCGGAATCAAAGAAAAATCTCGTTGCCTGGGAAGCTTTCCTTTCTGTAATAGGAAGCAACAGCAGCATTGACGCAGTCGAACTCGTAAGAGAAATGGAAAGATCAGACGCTTTCAGAATTGAGCAGACAAATGACCAGCGTGCCCTTTATGGAAGCTTTGCTCGCAACCGAAAAAAATCACTCCAGACTGAAGAAGGAAGAGCTCTTTTTGCAGAAATTCTGAGAAAACTCGCTCCTGTAAACGAATACAGTACGGTCAATATGCTCAATGCCTTTGCAAATATAGATATGATGGAGACGAAATACTATATTCCACTGGTAAAAATTCTGGCAGACCTTCTTGGAGAAGTTGATGCTCAGAAATACCCAAGCGTGTACAACAGAATCAGAAAACTCTTGCTAGGAGCTCCGAAAGCTGTCAAAACATATAGTATAGAACACGGAGGAATTCTGGGAATGAAGCAGGAAATTAGTGAAAAAAAGTAAATTAATACTAGGATTTTTTGCTCCGGAATTTTATCGCCGGAACAAAAAATTTCTATTGAATATTTAGTTGAATTCTCACATTTTTTCGGCTATTTAACTTAGATTCAAACGTTATTTATAGCTAGGAAGAGCAACTTTAAGATACCATCAGTTAGTCTAATAAGTTCACGACGGAGTAATCTTATTCCTTTCTTGAATTTTTAAGTTTTATTTTTTCGATGTTTGGTGTGAATCAGGAGAAGTAAGTTTAGATAGATATTATCAGATATTGTAGTACTATCATTTTAGACAGTTTTTATTATTTTAGATGAAGAAGGTTATTTTGGGCGGATAGTATCATTGCAGCCTATGATTAAGATTTAAAGGAAAATTTTTGCATTAAAACAACTTACAGATGTAGTAAAGCACATACAATTATTATAAAGATTAAGGTATATATTTATCGTGAGATATAGTATGCTTAGCTACTCCAGCAGTATTTAAAGGGGGGATGAAATGCGTGGAAAAGCTATTAAATCTACCAGTATATTTATCACTTTATTGGTGTGTTTGACTATAGTTGGAACAGTCTCCGCAAAAACTTATGAAAGCGAAAATGCAAGTGCCTCCGAATATTGGAAGCCTGTGGAAAAGGCTATGGGTGAAAAGGGCAGGGTCAGTCCAGATGGCACTATAGAGTTTACAATACCGATGACATTGAATGTATCGCTTAACGGCATAAAATTGAATCCGGCCTCTGAACGCTCTCATGAGTTCGATTTCATGAGAGCTGGCGATAAGGCACTGATGGTCGGTGAAATCGGGGTTACGGAAGAGGAAGTGAAAAATGTATCCATGATGACTCTTCAGTCAGGATTACAGGTAACTGCGATACACAATCACCTGCTCCGTACATCACCACATATAATGTGGATACACATACATGGCTATGAAGATCCTGTAGATATGGCTAAGAAGATACGTAATATCACTGATTATGTTAATGGGAGTTCATCTGTCAGTGAAAGTGAGGAGTTCCAGAGCAAGGGAATTAATACCACTGAACTTGATCGGATTATTGGAGATAAAGGTTCGGTTGAAGGAGGAGATTATAATTACGGTATACCCAGAGCTGATAAAGTACAGATGAACGACTATACACTGTCTCCAGTTATGGATGTATTAACTACGATAAACTTCCAGCCTCTTGGCAACGGTAGCGCGGCAGTTATCGGCGAATTTGTATTGGAAGAAAACGAAGTGGAGCCTGTGGTACGGACGCTGACAGCTAATGGCGTGGAAGTTACAGCTCTTCACAGTCACATGATAACCGAGCAGCCGCGGATATTCTACGTACATTGCTGGGCTACAGGAGATGCCACAGAACTTGCAGGTATCATGCGTGAAGCTCTCAATGAAACAAATAGAAAGACAGAAAGTAAGAGCTCTTAAGCTCCTAATTGTCGATAATACAAAACTCTTAAGCGTGGGGTGCATAACTAACGCCCTCTTTTTATTTTAACCTGAAGATTTCCTGCGTTATCTGAATATAGTACCACAAGTTAGTATCTACTTTTGAAACTTAATATCAAAAAATAAGGTTATTTAGATTGTAAACAGGTAGAGAAATCAAAATTGTGCTGGTGCCCTCACGCAAGCAACGGATACTTGTTTGGAATAAAACTTTTTTTGAGCTAAATGCCTTTGAGATAAAAGATATATTACATAAAGAATATATATAATTAATAAAATAAAAAAGAGATGGAAGAAATTCTAAAAAACTTTTTCTGTGCTGCGTTAAAGCCTAATTCTTGAGATCGAGGTCTATTTTGAAGTAGGATACTTTTGGAAGGGTAAATAATGGATCTGGAGTTCACTAGCATAATCCTGGAGATTTTTTTTAGATTTTTCGAGCTTGTGAGTGCACTTCTTGTAGTATATGCAGGATTAAAGGCTGCAACTAAAATTCTACTTCTGGAAGCCTTCAAGAAGCCCTACAGATATGAACAAATAAGGAAAGAGTTTACAAACAAAATACTCTTCACTCTTGAACTGTTAATAGTTGGCGATATAATTGTAACTGTAAGAAACCCTACAGTAGATGATCTGTTACTTGTTGGAGCTATTGTAGTAATTAGGACAGTTCTTGGCTACTTTCTGAGTGAAGAAGTTAAAGAGTATCACTTTGACTGAAAGCTGACTAAAAGTTTAAGCAGACCCCAATAAGCTAATTCCAGTATTTACTCCTAGGGAGTGATAAAAGGTTATTATCTGGATTGTTTGACAATTTCTTGCTCTATTTCGAATGGATTTTCGAAGCAATAGGGACAACTATTATTATCTACGGAGGATTAAGGGCAACAATTCAGATTTTATTATCTGAGGCATTAAAAAAGCCCCAGAACCTCGAAACAATAAGGAAGGAACTTACGAATAGAATACTCTTTGGACTTGAGTTTTATATCGTAGTTGCTATTCTTGGAACCCTGAGAAAACCTACTATACAGGATCTTATAGTACTGGGTACCGTTGTACTGATCCGAACAGTTCTTGGTTATTTTCTCAGTAAAGAAGTGAAAGAATACCAGTTTGACTGAAGAAAAATATATTTAATTTATCCGGGAAATTATAAATGGGTTTTAGCCTGCTTTTTAGTTTTTTGCTAACTTTAATTTTAGACTGTTAACATTAATTTTGCTTTGACTATATACTCTTTATATGCAGAAGGAACAATTGAGAAAAAGTGAGCTTAAACATACATTTTCTGACTATCAAACCAATAACCCCCACGTTAAGTTTGATTTTCGATTCTTAAAGACGTTTGCTTATAAGAGCAGATAGCGCTAGAAACAGTATAATTTAAAAGCAAGTAGAGTATTAAGGATACAAAATATTATTAAACTCTAATATTATACTAGTCCAAAATCCAGATTATGCTGCCTAAACTCGGGCTATCTAACACACTAGTCAGGTATGAGTAAAACTTGGAATCCAAAAAATTCAAAGTTAATTCAAAGTTATTAGACACAGGAGCAATTTAATGTATCATCTTAAATGTATCGAATGTGGTGCAGAATATTCCAAAGACGAAGTAATCTATACATGCAGCAAATGTGATGGGCTGCTTGATGTAATTTATGACTATTCCTCAATAAAAATTGACATGGAAAAACTGAAGACTGAATGCCCTTCGGTCTGGAAATACGCAAAACTTCTTCCTATTGAAAGAGAGCCTGTAACTATCAGGGAAGGTGGAACTCCCCTCTATAAATGCGACCGCTTAGCTGAGAAAATCGGAATTAAAGAGCTTTATGTGAAGCACGAAGGCATGAACCCCACAGGCTCTTTTAAGGACAGGGGAATGACTGTAGGAGTTACAAAAGCACTTGAACTAGGAATGAGCACTGTTGCCTGTGCATCTACTGGAAACACCTCGGCAGCTCTTGCAATATATGGGGCAAAAGCCGGTATTCCTGTGATCGTACTTTTGCCTGCTGGAAAAGTTGCTCTTGGAAAAGTAGCTCAGGCCCTTATGCATGGGGCAAAAGTTCTCAGCATCCGCGGAAATTTTGACGACGCACTTGCCCTTGTACGTACCCTCTGTTCCCAGGAGAAAATTTATCTCTTAAACTCAATCAACCCCTACAGGCTGGAAGGTCAAAAGACTATCGGTTTTGAGATTGCAGATCAGCTCGGCTTCAGGGTACCTGACAGAATTGTCCTGCCCGTAGGAAACGCAGGCAACATTACAGCTATTTGGAAGGGCTTCAGGGAGTTTAAGAAGCTCGGCATAACGAACTCGCTCCCGAAGATGACCGGAATTCAGGCCGCAGGCTCCTGCCCCATTGTAAAAGCCATAAAGGATGGAGCTCCTGAAATTACTCCTGAAGAAAACCCCGAAACCGTTGCAACAGCAATCCGAATAGGAAATCCTGTTAACGCGAAAAAAGCTCTTGCTGCCATAAGGGATTCCTATGGGACTGCAGAATCCGTAACGGACGAAGAAATCCTTGCAGCCCAGAAAGACCTTGCAAGGCTCGAAGGCATAGGCGTCGAACCTGCAAGTGCAGCCTCAGTCGCAGGGCTTAAGAAACTGGCTGATATGGGCGTTATAGGTAGAGACGAAGCCGTCGTCTGTATTACCACAGGACACCTACTTAAAGACCCACAGACTGTAATCGATGTCTGCGAAGAGCCTACTGTCGTCGATGCTAGCATAGAAGCCATCCGAGAAGCCATTTTTGGAAAAGCAGAATAAAACCTGAAAAACGAATAACAGTAAAAACCATGGTAGAAAGATTTATCGAACCGGAATCTGGTTCCTTTAATCCTTCTAGGCTTATTTATACGGCTTAAAGCTACCAAAAACCATTTACTGTTAACCATTTACTGTTATTTACTTTTATAGTTGTATTTAATTTTCTCAATTGAATTAAGTTTTTAAAAATCAGAATAATCGATGGGCGTGTACACGAATGGAGCAGGATTATAAGCCTCATGAGATCGAAAAGAAATGGCAGGAAAAGTGGAATGAAAGCCAGATTTTTCAGGCTGAGCCTGATAAGCGAGAAAAATTTTTTATTACAATCCCTTACCCCTACCTGAATGGGAATCTTCATGCAGGACATACCAGGACTTTCACCATAGGTGATGTTGTTGCAAGACATAAAAGGATGCTCGGGTATAACGTGCTTTACCCTATGGGCTTTCATGTGACAGGCACACCTATTGTGGGACTTGCTGAACTGATCGCAAATCGGGACCCTCAGACCATGGACGTCTATGAACGCCTACATGGGATTCCCGGAGATATCCTGCCAACCCTCAATACCCCGGAAAAGATTGTTGATTACTTCAAGCGTGAAGCTGAAAAAGCTATGCGGATGATTGGGTACTCCATCGATTGGAGGCGCAAATTTACAACGACTGACCCGACATATAAAAAGTTTATTGAGTGGCAGTACATCCGGCTTGGGGAAAAAGGATTGATCGTTAAAGGTTCTCATCCGGTAAAATGGTGCCCGAATGACAACAATCCTGTAGAAGATCACGATATCCTTCACGGAGAAGAAGCTACCATTGTCGAATACACGCTGATCAAGTTCCGATATAAAGATCTGGTTTTGCCCTGTGCAACCCTCAGGCCGGAAACTACGTACGGGGTAACTAATCTGTGGATCAACCCTGATGTAACTTATGTAAAAGCAAGGGTTACGCAGGGAGAAAATGAAGAGTTCTGGGTTGTCAGTAAGGAAGCCTTCAGAAAATTGACTTTTACAGACAGGACAGTGGAATATATTGAGGATGTACCTGCAAAATCCATAATAGGAATAAAACTCACAAACCCGGTTACAGGCGACAAAGTGATTTCTCTCCCTGCATCCTTCGTCAGGCCTGAAAACGGAAGTGGAATAGTCATGAGTGTGCCTGCCCATGCACCTTTTGATTACCTAGCTCTTCGAGACCTTTATGATGTTGACCTAAGCGAGTATGGAATAACTGAAGACCTCCAAAAAATTAAACTAATTTCCCTTATCAAGGTACCGGAATTCGGGGAGTTCCCTGCAAAGGAAATCGTGGAAAAGATGGGGATAACAAGCCAGAAAGACCCGAAAGCCGAGGAAGCAACAAAGATTGTGTACAGAAGAGAATTCCATGGAGGAGTCCTCAAGGAGCTTACAGGAAAATATGAAGGACAGGCTGTCTCCAAAATAAAGGACATCCTTACCAGGGATTTCACCAGTTCAAACATAGGGGAGATCTTTTATGAATTTAGCGAACCTGTAGTTTGCCGCTGCGGCACACCCTGTGTAGTAAATATGGTAAAAGGCCAATGGTTCCTTAATTATTCAAACCCTGAGTGGAAAGCAAAAGTGTATAAATGCCTTGATCAGATGCGAATTATTCCTGAAGAGTACAGGGTTGAGTTTGAAAACAAGGTGGACTGGCTTAAGGATAAAGCCTGCGCTCGCAGAAAAGGCCTTGGAACCCATCTTCCCTTTGATAAGGAATGGCTGATTGAGTCCCTCGGGGATTCGACAATTTACATGAGCTATTATATCATTGCCAAATTTATCGAAAATGGTGAACTAAAGATCGAAAACCTTACCTTATCATTCTTCGACTACGTTCTGCTTGGAAAAGGAGATTCCGCAACAACCAGTGCGGATACTGGCCTTAGTCCGGAGACTCTTGAAGAGATCCGCAGACATTTCAACTACTGGTATCCAGTTGATCTGCGCTCTTCGGGTAAAGATCTGGTCCCAAACCACCTGCTCTTTTTCCTCTTCCACCATGTAGCTCTCTTTGAGGAAGAAAAATGGCCAAAAGCTCTTGCAGTAAACGGCTTTGTCTCCCTTGAAGGGCAGAAAATGAGCAAATCAAAAGGTCCGATCCTTACCTTGGAAAGTGCGGTCAGCAGTTACGGTGCAGATATAACAAGGATGTATATTCTTTCCACTGCAGAGCAGACTCAGGATGCAGACTGGCAGAAGACAGGAATCGAATCTGCCAGACGTCAGGTGGACAGGTTCTATTCCTTTGCAAAGGATGTTATAGAGAGTGGAAAACGTGCAGCTCTGAGCACGGAGCTGAAGCAGATTGATCGCTGGATACTCTCGAGAATGCAAAATTATATTCGGAATACAAATACCTCTCTTGACTCTATCCAGACAAGGGAAGCAATCCAGAACTCTTTCTTCTTACTAATAAACGATGTCAGATGGTATCAGAGAAGAGGCGGAGAAACCCTGCTTTATTATGTGCTGGATAACTGGGTCAGGCTTATGGCTCCCTTTACCCCGCATCTCTGCGAGGAAATATGGGAAGCAATGGGGCACGAAGACCCGATCTCCCTTGCCCAGTATCCACTCTATAATGAAGACCTAATAGATGATGGTGCAGAGCTTGCCGAAGAAATGATAAAGGGAACTCTGGAAGATGTCGAGGAAATTATAAGGGTAACAAAGATGACCCCACAAAAAGTTCATCTCTACACGGCCCCTGCTTGGAAAGTTGAAACAATTAGATGCGCCTGCGGGATGCAGCTTGAAGGTTCCCTTGACGTAGGCACTCTTATTAAGAAGCTAATGGCACACCCTGACCTCAAACGCTTCGGTAAGGAAATCCCGAAGTTTGCACAGAAAATTGTCCCGGAGTTCAAGAGCGGGAGTGTAGATAGGTATGAAATCTTTACAGGCCCTGGCCTTGATGAACATGCCCTTTTGAAAGAGTCAATTTCATTCCTCGAAAAGGAAATTGGCTGTCCTGTTGAAGTTTACAGTGCAGATTCTCCTGCCTTTGACCCTGAAAAGAAGTCAAGATTTGCTGAACCCCTTAGGCCTGCAATCTATATTGAGGGACAGAAGGAAGAGTAAAAAAGTTCTTATCAACTAAAAGAATCTGTATCCAGGCAGATTAAGAAAGCCTGGAATTTCTTATTTTTTTCTTTTTTAGTTTAGTGAATATATTTTTTACTTTTCTTGGTGCCAACGTTCATCTATATCTTATTATTCTATAAAAACACTTATTACTTTTAGTAATAAGGAATTTCTAGGTTTAGACTGCATAAATCAAGAACTTAGAAAATTTTTTTGATTGATGATCAGTGTCTGTCAAAGAATAAAAAGGTAAGAAGGAAGTAATAATGAAACAGCAAAGTATCATCAAACATGTGCTCGAAAAGGCAGGTAATGAGAACTTAATAGAAGAACTTACAACCAGATTATCGCAGTCTGAAATTAACACACTTTTACTTGCACTTTCAAAAGAAACGGCGAACAAAAATACTCCTAATGATATATTAAACAAGTATGAATCTAACCGCTTTGTAAAGCCATCTAAACTTAGTCCCATTAAAGTGAAGCAAGTAGAAATTTTAATGCTCGAAATGGCTGAAGATTCAGGTTTTTCATCTGTTTTGCTTTCCCCTGCAAACCCTTTGGGAAGCTGCTCTGTTATTGCTAAAGTTGATCAAAACAATGTTATCTCTGCAACAAGAGGATTGGAGCTTATTGCAGACAGCACCAACACACTTGCTATATATCTTGCAAATGGAATAAAAAATAAAACCATTGATAACACAAAAAATCCTGTTCATCTATCCACAACTTGCAGAGCTATTCGCGGTCAAATGTTCAAGGTTGATGCATTCATTCCCCATTTCAGCTTGTTTACTCTGGCAAGTTCTGGAAAGGATATAGGTTCTTATAGTTTTGAAAAGGCTGCAATAACCAGACATATGCAATATTATACAAATTACTTTGAAGAGAAATTAGGGCATAAGCTCAAAGTAACTCTGAACCTCAGAAATGGCTATACCGACAAAATTGGATTTATTGATAGAGTCCACTGCTATCTTCGTGAGATATACCCAGATACTGATTTTACATTAAACAAAGAAGAAACTGATAATAGTTATTACCAGGGTATTAATTTCAAGATTATTGTTGAAGGTATAGAAATTGTAGATGGGGGCTTCGTAGATTGGACACAGAAATTACTTGGCAATAAAAGAGAACGTTTGTTAATCAGTGGAGCAGGAGTTGATTTGCAGCTTATTACAGGAATGCTGAATAAGATTATATGATAGTTTAGTGTGAGCTTCGTAAATAAGGTAAACCCTCACTATATTTGAAAAATACTAATATAGTTTATATTGATTTCAAAAAGTAAACTTAGATCTATTAGTAGAGTTCAGTTCTCCTATCTTCAAACACAGGAATCATTTTACGAACTTCATCTTTTCTGGACAAATCAAGGTCGTGAACTATTACGCACTGTTTGCTGCCGGCATCAGCTTGTACTTCACCCCAGGCGTCAATTATCATTGAATTTCCGAAATATGTGCAGCCCGGAGCCGAACCCGTGCGGTTGCAGGCAACATGTGGGATCTGATTTTCAATTGCTCTCGCCTTTGCAAGTGTTTTCCAGTGTTCAGACTTGGGATTCGGGAAAGCTGCAACTGTTACAAGGAGATCGGAACCGGCAAGAGCAAGTTTCCTTGCAACTTCAGGAAAACGAAGCTCGTAGCAGATTTGAAGACCGAGTCTCAGATTATGCTTTTTTAGAAATATGGGTTCGAGTGAATTACCCCTGGAAAAGTACTGGTTCTCATCCTTAAAGGGATGAGTTTTCCGGTAACTTCCTGCAAGCACTCCTGATTCAAAGCAGAAGCCAAGGTTATAGTAAAGAATAGAATTAGTAGAATTTAAAGCAATAGAATTTTTAGAATTAGTTGTCTTCTTATTTCCTGCATCAGTTGTTTTCTTGCTAACAGAAACATTCTCCAAAGCGACTTTTTCGATTACTGAACCTATGATAACGCAGTCGTTTGCTTCTGAAAAACAGGCCAGGTTTTCAAGGATAGGGGAAGGTAAGGTTTCTGCTGCATAATCAAGATGCTCATAGCAAAAACCTGTTGAAAATACCTCAGGGAAAACAATAAGTTCAGCTCCTTTATTCACGGCTTCAAGAGACAGATATAGGGCTTTTTCAAGGTTCTCCTGCTTTCTGCAATGCAGTACATCCATCTGAACACAGGCAACTTTCATGTCATAAACACCAGTAGAAGTTAGCAAACGGCTTGAATCCTGTAATTGTAAGATTTCAATTTTAAAGAAAATGAATTGGAAGAGACTAATTTCGATTTAAACAAGTGAAGATCTTAGGAGAGTAGGGTAGTTTGCTTGCTCTTTGCTACCAGACCTTCAAAGTCAATCCTGTGTTTTATCATCCCTGCAAGGACTTCATTCGCAAGCTTGGTTACTTCTTCCTTGTTTTCTCGCATTTCATATGCAGGGTCATCATGAGGGATCTCAATTTTTGTAATATCGGCTCTGGCTTTTTTCAAATATGAATCCTGTGCTTCACAGACTATGCCGGGTTTTTCCAGGTACTGCTCAAGGTGTTTTTGAGTGATTCCTATAAGCTTCAATTCCTTGCGGAAACAGGGCCTTTCAAATAGCTTGGAGACAACGTATACTCCCACAGGAATCCTGAAATCCAGGTTGATATTAAGAAGCTGGGCCCTGAGACTAGAATAGACTTCTTCCGGATCCGAAATTTCCTGAGACCTGGACTTCTTACTTTTTTCGGATAAAGGCTCCGTGGTTTTTTCAGGCAGAGCATAAATCTTTGAAGGGGGAACTTCAGTTTCTTCTAGAATCTCAAGATCTCTGAGAGCCCTGAGATAGCCTGTAAGAACTAGACGGTGCTCATTTATGCCTCTGGCTTTCAGTTCTCTAGAAAGCCCGCTGATCGAGAGCCGTTTGCCTTCAAGTAGTTCCAGGAGTTTTAAGTTAAGTTTTTCTTCCATCTGTACCGACATCACGTTTTATTGCTCTTAATTAATTCTTCAGGGCAGGCCAAAGAACACTGTCTTTCTTCAGGGCAACCGGGAAAATAAGCCTGCTTTTCCTGAATCTTTGAAGAAGACCTGACCATTCCCTATTTGAGAGGCGAGTAAACAAGAAAATTGAAGAGAGTATTTTACACGATGTAATTATCCTGCATAATATAAACCTTATGAGAGAGCCTGTAAGGACGAAGCTTAGATAATTTGGAAGAGAGACTGGAAAACTCAATAAAATCTGTTGAATTTTAGGGAAAAGATAATAAAATTTGGCTTGAGAGATAAAACGAAAAGCTCCTGAAAAGAAAGCGTATCAAATAACAGAACTAATGATCTCCTAGAAAGAAAATGTTTGAAATAGTATAATGAATAATGAATGTAAATTTCCTTACATTTATTGTTGACTAAATAAATAAGAATTGAGCTTTTTTCTAGCAGAATTGAAGGGCAACACTTAAAAATGATAATTGCCATTTGGATAAGGCTTAAATTGATTATTTTTCAAGGATGCAAAGATGATTACAAAGTTAATTCCCAAAAAAGTATTTTTTACAAGTGGAGTTGGTACACATCCCGAATATCTTGAATCATTTGAAGTTGCACTTCGGGATGCAAACATTGAGAAATTTAATCTTGTAACTGTAAGTTCTATCCTGCCCCCTAAATGTGAGATTGTATCCAGAGAAGAAGGGCTGGAAGAATTGAGTCCTGGAGAAATCGTGTTTTGTGTAATGTCTAGGATCTCTTCCAATGAGCCAAGAAGGATACTCAGTACATCTGTAGGGTGTGCACTCCCACAAAACATAGACAAGCATGGTTATATTTCAGAGTATCACGCCTATGGAGAAACCGCGCAGGATGTTGGGGAACATTCAGAGAAACTTGCCAGAAGTATGTACAGCACCTGGACAAATGAAGCACCTCTCAGGACTCTCAGTTTTCCCAGGTCGTCTTCCGTAGATGAGCATGGAGACTGGATGACCGTGATATCTGCAGCAGTTTTTACTATCTGAACATTAACAGGTGTGTCTATAATTATTTCTGCGATTGTCCACGAATCACTATGAGAATATTAAAACTGCTTGTCATACTATTAATTTCGCGTTCTTTGCTCCTTGTTCAAGTCCGGCAAATTAGTTTTCCTTAAGAAGATACATCTCTGTCGGAAATAGTCCGTTGAAGAGTCCACATATATTGATATTTAATAAAAAATATATAATTATCTAGCACTATTTGAGTTTCTTGCCGCCTGTTGTCAAATTTCGAATGCCTTCAGGTATGGAAATTACGTATAAAACTATCATTATCTGCTTATTAGGAGAATGGTATGCATCTTAATGTATTCACCGATAACCCAACTGTTCCGATAGATGTAAAAGACAGATCTGTAAGTGAATTGATGGACAGAATGCTCAAAACAGGTTTTCAGGGGAGGAAGCTGGCCGAATCCGTTCAAGCCTGGCACAATATGTTAAAAGAAGAAAATATGACTGTGCTTATGGGCCTATCCGGGGCCATGGTCCCTGCTGGTATGCGTAGGGTAATTTCCTATATGATCCGGGAGAGGATGATAGACTGCCTTGTAAGCACAGGGGCAAACCTGTTCCATGATTCACACGAAGCACTCGGCAAGAAACATTATGTGGGTTCACATCTGGCTGACGATGAAAATCTTTTCAAGCACGGGGTGGACAGGATTTATGACGTTTTTGCAGTTGAGGAGGAATTCAGGGCCGCAGATAACCTGATTGCGGATTTTGCAGAGCAAATCGGGGAAATTTCCTGTTCATCAAGAGAGTTCATGTACCTGCTTGGGAAGGAGTTGGTAAGGCGTGGAGCTGCAGAAGATTCTATAGTTGTAAGTGCATATAGGCAAAATATCCCTATCTTCGTTCCTGCACTTTCGGACAGTTCAATAGGAATCGGGCTTACTATTGCAAGAAGAAGGGGATTGAAACTTGAGATAGACCAGATCAAAGACGTTGACGAGGTCACGCAAATTGTGGAAAAATCAGGAAAAACTGGAGTGGTCTATATTGGAGGAGGAGTCCCAAAGAATTTTATCCAGCAGACCGAAGTAATAGCTTCTATTCTTGGAATAGACGTTGGAGGGCATGATTACGCAATTCAATACACTGCTGATGCTCCGCACTGGGGAGGGCTTTCAGGTTGTACTTTTGACGAAGCCGTCTCCTGGGGAAAAATTGCAGCCCAGGCAAAAAAAGTGCAGGTCTTCGTGGACGCTACTATAGCTCTCCCTATTGTTGCCCATGCACTTCGTGAAAAATGTCGTGATTTAAAGCGGGATGCCCCGACTTTTAATTGGGAAGGGCCTGAAGGGCTTGATATTGATTATATAGAGTAATCAAATTACAAATGTTTATTATATTTGAAAGCTTATAACATAATAAGAGAAGGAGAAGAGTAGATGGGTAAAAGAACTCGAATAATTAACGATCCTTCCTATTTAGTACCATTACTCAGGACTTTTGGGTCAAGAACTCATAAAAAGATATTTGACGCACTTTCAAACAAATGGATGACCAGAGCAGAAATAGATGAATTCATGGGTACGGACTCATCAAAAAGCCTCCATATTCTGAAAAAAGCCGGACTTCTTGAGAGCCAGTGGAGAGTTCCTGAGGCAGGACAAAAACCCTCCAAGGAATACCATAGTTCCTATTCCAAAGTTCAGGTTAACTTTCAGTGTTCTTTCGAAGATTTAAGCGATATCATCATGCTGACCTTCAAGCCATACGAGGAAGTCAAGGATGCAATCGAAGACCTAGAAAGACTGGTAGAAGAAGGCAACACCTCTATGAGTAATCTTACCCGGACGCTTAATAGAAATCCGTTTTATATCTGTGCTGTTGCTCGCAGATCTGAAAGGCTTTCGGTAATGGGGCAGAGGTTAAAACTAATTGAAGATGTAGAGGAGAACTACGATTGATGATCAAAATCCTCCAGACTAAAAGCGGAGTAACCAAGTTTCAGGTCCTTATCGAAGTTGCAGCCCACCAACCAAATGTAAGACAAAAAGAAATTGCTGCAAAGATAGGAATAACTCCCCAGGCAGTTTCCGAATATATAAAGGAGCTTGTAAACGACGGGCTAATAGTTACTGAGGGCCGGGTCAGATACAGGATTACAAAAGAAGGTGTGGAATGGGTTCTTGAAAATGCCACCGAAATGAAGCAGTACGCCCGCTTTGTCATGGAGGATATAATCAGCCATGTTTCAACCTGGACAGCCATTGCAAAAGAGGATGTAGAAGAAGGACAGCAGGTATACCTGAAAATGGAAAGGGGACTCCTGTACGTAAGCAGTATAGAAAAAACAGGTGCATTAGGGAGTGTCATTTCCGATGCAGCTGCAGGAGAAGATGTAGGAGTAACGAGACTGAAAGGCCTAATAGACCTGGAAAATGCTACAATCACAATCTGCAAAGTTCCGAGGATTGAGCGTGGAGGATCAAGAAAAGTATATCTTGAACGCCTGAAAACCCTGACAAGCTCAAAGCCCTATATAGCAGCCATCGGCGTGGAAGCGCTTATCTCCCTGCGCAAGGTAGGAATAACCCCTAATGTCATGTTTGGGACCAATGAATCAGTTATTGAGGCGGCCTATCACGGTTTATCATCTCTTGTTGTCTCAGTGGACGAACAGGTTCCTTCCCTTCTTAACAGGCTGGAGACCGAAAATCTGGAGTACGAACTCGTAGACTTGACCCTTGAGTAATTTCTGCTAATTTAAATAAATTTTAGATCTACGGGCCTGAGTTAAAAACGTCTATTTTTTCGAACACTATCAGCAGCTACGATAGTTTTATCAGAACTTTTCAGAATAGCTGAAACTGTTGAGTCGCAATCATTGTGCCGCAACCGTTGCGCCGGTTGATCACGCCGATAATGCCGTTTAGATTTAGCAATAGTTTTCGCTCAAGCCTTTTTTGAAAAGGCTTGTGATCACGCCGATAGGGCTTGGGATAAGATTTTCAAACTCAAACGTTGCCAGGGTTTTCGATCAACCCTTTTTTCAAAAGGGTTGCGATCAAGACTTTTTTGAAAAGGCTTGCTGCACAGATTTATTTTTAAACGGCATATCATGTAGTAAGGAGGTTTCCCATGAAACTGATTGTACTTTCCGATACTCATCTAAAAACTGGAGAAATTCCCCAGCAACTTCAAACTCTTCTTGAAGAATGTGATCTTATAGTTCATGCAGGGGATTTCAGTAATGTAAAAGCCTACAAGGCTTTCAATGCCTTCGGCAAATTAAAGGCAGTTTTTGGAAATGACGATGTCTCAGAACTCAAAAAGCTCCTTCCCGAAAGGCTGAAATTTGAAGTTGACGGGGTAAAAATAGGAGTTGTACACGAGGGAGGACTTTCGGTTACTGATACAACTGCACAGGGTTACTTGGCAAAAGAAATGGTGGTAGACATCTTAATTTTCGGGCACCTGCACAGACCTTTGATAGAGAAAAGAGATGTTATGCTTGTTTGTCCTGGCTCTCCTACCAAGCCTAGAATGTCAAATCCAAGTGTCGTAGAACTAATAATCGAAAAAGGAAATATTAATGGCAAAATAATTACTCTTGAGGGAGATACCTGTCAATATATAAAATTCAAGGATTCACTTAAAAACGCGCACAGGAAAAAATGAACGAAAAATGATTTGAGTACTTAAACTCGTAAATAGAAGTCAAAGGGAATCACACTACTGACACTTCTGTGCAATATCCCTTTGTACTAGCTTATTTTCTTTAATAACGGTTCATTTACTTCTTGAAGCTGACACATGCATTGCTAAGCAGACTCGTAGAAGTTAGCTTCCACAAACTGATTTACAGCGTTTCTAGTTTGAACATAACACCTGTGCCCTGAAGACTCAAGTAGACCTTATCCCCAAATTCTAGAATCCTCTCGACACTGACATTACTGTTCCAGTTGTATACAAAATCGTAACTGCCTTGCATGGGTTCGAAACCCAGAGACATCAGCCGTCGGTTAATTTCTGACGGGCGAGCTCCTTCACTGCTGAACCAGACCAGAAGATAGGTTTTCACAGGATCATCTCACTTATCGGTTTAATAATCAGTTTGAGATATAATGATTAAGTCTCATTCAGACACGATTTACTCATTTTATACAATGTCTCTTTTATTTATCAACATTTTGTCTCTTCTGACTCTAAGAAGCCGGTGATAATAAAGAAGGAGATGAAGCATTCTTCCCTGCCTTTACCGGAAAGACTTTCCAATTCGTTCAGACCCTGCTCACATGTAAACTGTACCGAATCTCGATATCATAGGTATTTTTAAGTTCCTCTTCAGTCAGGATTCCTTTTTCGATCAATCTGCTTAAAGTCTTCCTGTCAACTGATTCGACTATATCCCAGAGATCTTTCTTCATAAGATAGGGTTTTAACCTGTTGATGCGCCACAGTTTCCATTCAACCTTCTGTCGCCTGAGTTCTACATTTCCTATTCTCAATACATCAATGCCTTTTTCCGTCAGAGTATTAAGGATACGAGTTCTCAGCTCCTCTCTGCGTTTTTCCAGAACTGAGGTTGCGGAGACGATATCATCATATTCAAGCACGACATCTGTTAGATCCATATCTTCCGGATCCTGCTCATTGATATCTAGTTCCACTATTCTGCCCTCCGTGTATATGCTGGATAAAAAAACCTTAGTAATTCAATTTCATTTCCGGAATTCTTGATTGTCTGAACTTCTGATTGACTGGAAATTTAAGCTTCCCAACACTTAATTTTGGACTTTGACACTTATAAGCATGCCTTTACAAATGAAAATTCACAGTCTGACGGTATACACGATTGCGGGAAGGATGTGGGAAGAATTATCTTTTTGAGATCTGGAAACATTTATCGCAGAAAACTTCCCTTGTCTATAAAGGAAGCTTAGATTAGCTTAGCAAAAAAACCATATAAAAAATATCAGATAGGCTCTCTGAGGGCCTTAAACAGATGCAAACCTTTGATATTAGGGAAGGTCTCCATGAAAACCGCTGCAAAACAAGAATTGCTTTTTCTTCTCCCGAAAATAGACCATATATTTGAGTCGGAGCCTGCCGTATTTCAAGTTGATGCAGAGCCAATAATGATTATTGGAGATATTCATGGAGATTTGCAGGCTCTTGAATTTATAATAGAAACAAAAGAAAAAATGAATTGTAAGAATATTCTTTTTCTTGGAGATTATGTAGATAGAGGAACACAAGGAATTGAAGTTCTCATAACACTTTTCCGGTTGAAGCTTGAAGATCCTGAGCATATATTTCTGCTCAGGGGAAATCACGAAACTGTGGACATGAATCTTTACTACGGATTTTTTGAGGAAATAGGTTTAGATCAGAGTTTTCTCTTAAGGATCAGCCAGACATACGATAAAATGCCTATAGCAGCTGTACTTTCGGGGCATACATTTTGTGTACATGGTGGAATTAATGGAACCAACAGCATTGATAATATAAGGAAGGAAGAAGCTTTTTCCTATCTCTGGAATGATCCCTCGACACTTAGTGGAATAACCGCTTCAACCAGAGGTTCGACTGTAAAAGAATTTGGGCCAGATATTGTAGACGGTTTTTTAGAGACAAACAATTTGAAAAGAATAGTAAGGGGTCACACGGCCCTCGAAAAAGGATATAAGTGGTGGTTTGACAGAAAATTACTCTCCCTTTTTTCCTGCCCGGATTATGTGGGACTAGGGAATGCGGCGGCTTTTGCTCTGTTTGAAAAAGAAGAGATTAAATTGTTCATCTTTGGTAACCAACAGGAATGAAAGAAAACTTATATAAAAAGGAAGTTTACGTAGAAAAAAAGCTTATTCTCATTGAGTCGCGACTTTCCTAAATAAGCCTACTTTAATATACTTCGAATAATCGGCTCATACCAAAGAGTTAATCAAAAGTAAAAACAGAAAAATACCAGGGTTGGATGTTATTCGATAAGAAGACAAATTAGGGAAATATAAGATAAGTTCCGAATTTTTATTTTAGTCCAAGATTATCCAGATTTCTGTCATTTTGTTTCCGATATCCGGATCAAGTTGCATGGCCTTCATGTATTCCTTTTTGGCTTCGTCAAAGCGCCTCATCTTTCTCATAAGAAGACCATAACTGTAGTGAATGGGAGGATAATATGGATTCAAGACAAGAGCCTTTTTATACTCCTTCTCGGCCTCCAAGAAACGCCCGATCTCTGAAAGAAGATTCCCGTAACTGTAGTGTCCTTCAGCACTCTCAGGATCCAGACTAAGCGCTTTCTTGTATTCCATTTCAGCTTCATATCGTCTTCCAAAGCGAGCCAGGAGATTTGCATAATTTGAATGGACTTTTGCATCGTTTTGATCAAGGGCAAGAACTTCCAGATACTGTGCTTCGGCTTCCGAGACCCTGCCTTCTCTTGCCAGAAGATTCCCATAGTTAAAAAGAGTCCGCCTATGTCTAGGATTAAGAGAAAGAGCTTCTTTGTACTCAATTTCTGCTTCTGAGGAGCGCCCTAGGAAAGAAAGTAAAACCCCGTAGTTGTGGTGGAGACTCGGATCTTCAGGGTCCAGTTTTATTGCAAGTTTGTATTCCTTTTCCGCGTCCCTGAGCCGTCCCAGTTCAAAAAGCAGGTTTGCGTATCCACCTATGGCAGGAACATAGTCAGGACCAAAAGTAAGCGCTCTTGAGTAGTACTCTTCTGCTTCTCTTTCAGACCCGTACTCAGTCAGAAGGTAAGCATATCCTGCATTTGCCTTTACATGCTCTGGAGAAGCTTCGAGTACCGTTTTATATTCATGTTCAGCTTCCTCAGTCTTCCCGAGTTCTAAAAGAAGTTCGGCATAGGCACACCTTATATCTCCGTTCTCTGGATTATCTTTTAGAACCTCCAGATAGCCTGCTTTTGCTTCAAGGGGAAAGCCTAGAATATGCGCTGCAGTACCCAGTGAAAAGCAGGCATCTTCCCGGAGTTTTCCGGAAGCCTTTATGAAACAAGCTTTTGCGAAAACATATTCCTCCATAACCATTTTCTGCTGCTTGCAGGCATTGGAAAGATCAAGCAAGGTATTGGGGGGAAAGAATTTTTTTTCCGCAAGTTCCAAGGCAAAATCAACTGCAGAGCACAGATTTTTCGAATCTGATCCGATCATTCCAATAACATTATATACAAAGTCGTCAACTTCATCGAAGTCCATATATCCGGCACCTCAGAAAAATAACTGCCTTTTTTAGGGGATAACTAAATTATCATTGTAACATCCAGAGTATCTTTTACATTTAATAGAATATATTAGTGCGTAAGTAGTGTGTAAACTCCTGGGTATAATGTTAGTTCTTTAATAGTACTTTTAGTTCCTTAAAAGTGCGTTAGATTACGAGCATAGTATTATAACTATCATATAACAGACTATCCCTTTATATCGCTAAATAAAATAGCTGCATGCTTAAAGCAACAGCATTTTCTTGGAAAAACGGGTTTTGCAAGATAAAAATAGATCTGCTAGAACAAGAAGATTCATTAAAAGAAATAGAAATGTATAAAAATATAATAATTATCGTTTTTAAGTTGGAAGAAAAAGTCAGTAGATAAATTAAAAGAGACAAGAATAAAGATTCTAGGAGGATAAGTAAAGGAATAGGGAAATATGATTTCAAGAAAGTAAATTGAAAGTCTATAAAAAGCATGATCTTGATAGCATATTTTGATGTATGAATAGTCGAGAGGCAATATATACCTTGACGTCATGAAAAATAGTAATGTGATTTGGAGTTGGGAACTGCTACTACTAACCGTTCATATAGTAACTGTTTAATTTCAGGTTTTCTGAATTTACATTAATAAACTGATTTTAAATTATATAAGCCTTTATACAAAAAGCAGAAATAAGAAGAGTCATAGGAACGGCACCGCAATTGGTTTTCGGGTATCGTTTATTCTCAGGCTTTGAATAATCTGCCGTTCCATGACCGGGAAGGGCCGGAACAGCAGAACAACGAGGAGAGAGGGAATACTGCTGTTCCGGACATATGGAGAGCCGCTGAGATGATCAAGAGCGGCTTTAGTGCGCTTGTTGCGCTTCATCATGAATGAGAGGAAATGGGCAGCTGGATAATGACAGTTTGCTGCCCCAAATGCAGCGGATTTATCAAATTGGGGTTCGGGCATGGCAGAGCCCGTTAAGATGTAAATGGGTATTCCACAGAGCGTCCGTTTTTTAGAAGCCATTTACATGTATATATTGGCTTTATAACTACATAAACTTTTGCTGTTCTATAGAGAGGTTAATATAATTGTTGTTTGGTATGGGTACACTGGTCACATACTAATAGAAACCCTAAAAGTATATGTTTATCCAAAAAAGACTAAATTGAAAGTTTCCAGTTTAAATGTCGTTTATCCACTGTAATCGGGTGACCTTCATGTCGTTAGAAAGTACATGAAAATCGGCATTAGTCGGCATGCCGACACCTCTAAGCGGCGACGTCACACGCACGCGATTCCCAATTTATTTAACTAAAAGGGTCAGTTTGGTTTTTGACGTTTTGATAGCAAGTATTATATATCAGTAGTGGAACTCGGAGACAGTTGCTATTGCTAGTGGTTTTAATGGTAATCGGTGGTATGTGACCACTCTAAAGGATTCAGCGCGGACAAACGCGGAGAAAAAAGCCCAAAACGCAAGAAAATGTATCAATATATGTGGATACATTTTGTCAGTTGATATTGGTTTGGGAACTAAAAAAGATTAAAACGCCGCGGATACCCGCGCGCAGAATACAACATTAATTAACCTAAACGCCCTCTGAGTTTTTTGCGTTGGTTTATATACTGAACGCAGAATCGTCTAAAATTCCATACATCGTTTACCATAGTAAATCAAATGAGCTTTCAGTTTACTGTGGTAAATTAAAGGTACGATCTTCGGCAGTGGCGCTTAGTACATTCCCGGTATGTACGGCAACGCCATTTAATATAGGTTTTAGTGAGAATCAGGAAAATGAGCCTTCAAATCAGATGATTTAATACTTTGTATAAAAAGATATGTTTCTTTAAAAAATATTTGCCCAAAAACCATTCTTTTTATATAAAGAAAAACTACCCATTAAATAATAATTCTTTTTTATATGTGGTAAATATTAATAATTATAATTATATAATGAATATAAAAAGAAATCGAGGCTCGTGGAGTGAAAAAAATAATTAATATTCCTAAGGTGATAAAAGCGTGTAGAAAGCATAGAGATATTTTTACGGGTTGATGGTTATGGATATAGTCACGCTCGTTTTAGATTTTGCAGTTATCGTTTTTGTAATTTGGGTTATGTTTACAATTTTGTTCAAGCTTCTTTATTTTTTTGTACGAAAAAATAAAGAGTAACTAATATATTTTTTATGTACTGATGACTCTGTTCCAAAATCTAGGACTTTTTTGAAGGGATGAAACAAAAACACACCTCCCAACTTTTTGCTGAGTTTTCCTTTGAGCCAACCTTCTCCACACGTACGCCATTCAGAGAATTCAAGGAAACCTTAACATCGTCTCCCGCCTCCAACCCAATTCGTTCAGCAGATTTCTTAGGGATCGTTACTGCAATCCCCCCGTGATGCCTGAAGGCTTTACTTTTTCTAGGCATTTCAAACCCCTCCAAACTTGTAATTAATTTTAAGGTGATTTCATGAAATTGATATTTTTGACGATTCAACTCTATTTTCATTCACATGATATTGAAAAAACAGTATTTTGGCGACAAATGGAAATGAAGGGTAATGTAAATACCCTAACTCATCAAAAATCAAGAATTTTTTCGCTATCAGTAAACGCTGCAAAACTGCTCTATTTTTCGCCTCTGATCCTATGTTTGTACGCAAGTTTTTGTTTAGCTTTGATCGACTTCGAGCACTTAGGACAATATTTCACTTTATTCGCATTTGATGCTAGTGGTTTTCCGCATACCGCACAGTGCTTAAGCATCACTAATGTAGATTTACTACCATTGTTAAAAATTCCTGCTTGAAGTTCAGCATCAACCGGGTAGTACAGCATCCTTGAACCATGAGCAGCAAACGGTTTCAGATGATAACTGAGGGCAAGCGTGTTCTTCACTGTCATCTAAGAAAACACAATGTCCTGAGCTGTAGTTACAACAATTGTTTTTAATCAATGCCCGTACTCGGTTGACGTAGTGAATCGGTATTATTTTCCGTTCACCCGTTGTGTATTGCATTGCTTCTGCACGTATAGGCGCATCGCTATCGTTTTTTACAGACATGAATGTCACCTTCAATCTAAATGGATTTTCGTAACATGTAGCGTTGTGCCTGCTAGAGTAATGTTAACAGAATCGGCCTTAGTCAAGCCCATTTCTCGGACAAATTCGACTAGAATAGACATCAAATATGTTCCATTACTGTTCTGAACAATCTTTCGTATCATTTTTACATACCCCCCAATTAAAACTGTATGAACTATTATACGTTGTACAACTACTTAAATTTATCGCATAGTTATAAATAGGCAGTAGATAACGATTATTAATAACTTTCTGTTAATATATAATTTCCATAGTGGGTAAAGGTGCGGCGACAATACACAATACGTATACCGTATATACAGAGTGCACAATGACGGCAAAGTCAAGAAAAAAAGGAATGAAAAAAGAATTAATTAGTTTGAGTTTTTAATGCCCTTCTCCTCGCTTGCTCTTTTAAGTATCCTTCAGACTGCCTTTTCTGCTTATCCGGTCCTCGACCTCTCCATTTTTCAAGACCCTGTGCAACTTTAGCTTGCTTTGCTGCAATTCCCGCCTTCGTCCTTTCTCGCAGTCTCCGGACTTCAAATTGATTAATACTTCCTTTAATGTCAGCTACAAGGGTGTCACCGAGTCGATTTAGTTCTCCATCTGCGACAGATACGATATTAACACCTAAAGCAAGAAGCATTTTCGTGGCTCTAGACTGCTCTTCGAGATCACGCCATAACCTCGAAAACTCATATACCACAATCATATCATGCTCTGCAACTTCAGATAATAGTTTTTGATAATCAGGTCTTGTTGATATTGTACCGGATAAGCCATAGTCTTGATAAATTATGCATGACTCATAATCAATGTCTTTGTTTTTCAAAAGAATTCTGATTGCGTTGTCTTGCATCGCGAAATCTTGCTTTTCAGTCGATACTCTGTAATAAACACGCACGGTCACAGTTTCACTTCCTGCAGTGTGAGGCTTCCATAGCGATCCTCCACGAATTCCAAGACGGTGCCCTTCTTCCAACCTTTTAGACCTGCGATTGCCCTCGGAATAGTAATAACTAATTGACCTGATTTCAACTCTTGAATTTTTGCGGTATTCTGCATGAAAAAAATCATCCCCGTTTTCAACTATTCGCAATACTATTTATGTTAATATTAAGATAAATAGTTTTCGCAAGAAAATTAGACTGTTTAAAGCGAGTGAAAAAAGGGACATTTTTTCAGATGTTCTAATACATATTTCCACATACTATCAGAAAAAGACAATATTTATTTTATATGTAGAAACGTTATTTATTGAAGAGTTATTTATTAAATATTTTCAATATTCGGTTTGTATGTAACGACTAAAAATATATCTTTCCCGGCGGTCACAATGGTAAAACCCAGAGTTTTCGTAAGCTCTACTTATTATGATTTAAAACATATTCGAAGTAGTCTAAAAGATTTTATTGAATATTTTGGATATGAAGCGGTTCTTTTTGAGGACGGAGATATTCCCTACGATCATCTACTTCCACTTGATCAGTCTTGCTACTCAGAAGTTACTCGATGTCATATGTTGATTTTGATAATAGGTGGGCGTTATGGTAGTCCTTCATCTACAGAAAATGTAGAAGATTATAATCCATGTAAATCTATAACAATGAAAGAACACCAATCAGCGATAGAAAAAGATATCCCAATATTCATTTTTATTGAAAAAAATGTATATTCTGAATACCGAACTTATAAAGCAAATGCTGGTAATCCAGATGTTAATTACGCTTATGTTGATAATGTAAAAATTTTTGAATTTATTGATCAAATTATCTCTCAAAAAAGAAATAATCAAGTATGTGAATTTGATAAATTTGAAGATATATCAAACTGGTTAAGGGATCAATGGGCTGGATTATTTGCGGAGTATCTTAGACAGCGTCAAGACCAAAAAATCTTATTAAATATTTCTGCAAAAATTGATGAATTATCACGGGTTTCAGATGCCTTGAAAACATACACCGAATCGTTAATGAAAGAGCTGAATCCCGAAGGCTTTCATGACATTATTGAAACTGTTTCTAAGAGTATTGAGGATTCTAAAAAGAAAAATTTTTATAATCACCGCTTTCCTAGTATGATAATGGAACGCGCTAATGCATTTGGTGTTAATCTTAATGAGGAAAATATTTATCCAGCGTTTACTCAGACTAGCTCCCTCGAGGAACTTTTGTCAATATTGGGATTTAGCAATGAAGATATAGACAATATCACGAAAATCTGTAGGTATGATGAGCAGTATATGGAACTAAAATATGGTATTTATATATGATTTAGGAACTTGAAAACAAAATCCAGTATGATAAGTCATTTTTATATCTTACTCAGTGAACATGAATGCCTTGTTTTCTCTTCATTCACTGCGCTAATATAGGAATAAAGCAACCTAAATAAGCCGGTATATAAACTGAGTAAATAAGTTCACGTTTTATCCTGATCTAGGAGAATAGGACATTTCGACATGTCCGTGGTGATGAGAGATTCGATTCCGATGGATTCTGACATTTCAAAGTCTTCTATAATGTGTAAATAGAAGGTAGTAATTATTTTTTTTGGTTTTGTTCTGATTTTATGATGTTACTTATCACACAAAAGATTAAATTTGATTTATCTTGATGGATGATAAAGTAAAAGCTTAGTTGTGGTTGCTCTTCCCAAAAAAGCGAAGTTCCAATAGCCACAGCCGTTCCAGTGGTCACAGTAGTAGCAATGGATGCATTAGTTGCAGTGGTCACCGTGGCAATCGAAGCTGCAGAGATAGCTCAAAAACGGTCGTTTATGGGAATTTTTGTATATGTGGACCTTTAGATGTTTTTTTCAATCCGTTACATTTTAGAAGAATACATAGATTTTAAATGAAATCCATTCATAGTGAAAAATAACAAGAAAATAAAAGCTTCGATAGAACAGACTTCTGCAAGCAACGGTGTATGTTCGTGCCACCGCTCGAAATCCCGTTAAAGGAGACAATAACCCAAACAATTTAGATTGAGTAGAAGTTTACAACCGAGAAATCCCGTTAAAGGAGACAATAACCCAAACAATTTAGATTGAGTAGAAGTTTACAACCGAGAAATGGAATTGATAAATCACATTATTCTCAAAGGTTACAGGGGAAGTTTTCCATCCCCACAGCAAGCTAGCGGGGTATTCAACGACTGAAATAAAATTCATCGTTCGCTTCATTTGTGTCATAGTATTGATAACTGTGACTAGGATCAGTATATATTCCACCATTGAGGTAATTTGAAAGATGACTACCTTTAATTTTCTCATCATTAGGATTAGTTGGACGTGGGTAGTTCAAAGCCCGATAAAGTTCCGATCGGTGAAGATCATAAACAACTCTAACTTGATTACAATAATTTAAAGCTGCAGGAATCAAACTTACATAATAAAAAAAGATAGACATAATTATCGAAATCAATATAGGATATGGTGATATTGAGGCAAACTTAATCCATATCCAAAAAGTCCAGAATGAAAACATGAAAATCCAAAATATCCATCTGATCCTGTCAAGTAAAACAAATTTGGTATCATTTACTTCAGATTTTATTTTTTCTGGCAAGACGGACCAAAGATGAGATGGAATTTCGGTAATTCCTTCTCTGCGATTGAAATCAGGAAATTCAAGGCCATAGCGTTCTTTGGGATATTCTTCTGTTGAACTCATAAAGTTTCCAAATTTTGTAGGTAGAAGATGATATTCTTTAGGATAATACATTAAATTACGGGAAATTTTATGGAGTTCTTCTTCTTCAAAATCGCTAAGCTGATTATAATTTTCCTTCAGTGAATCTCTTTTTCTTCTTTTTTGCTCTAACTTAAAATTGAGATTAGTAATCATTAATTTTTTAAAAAAGTTTAATGGAAAAAAAGTCCAATTTCCTTCAAGTAATTGAACGAAATAAGAACGTATCAATTCATAAAAAGCGTTAGGAATTAGAAACGCCGATATTAATAAAACTCCGGAAAAAATAATTATCTGTGTACCATTAAACCCATTTAGATTCTTGAATTGTTCTAGCAATGATTCCCAATAAATTCCCTGTTGATTGTATAATACAAATAATCCTCCTCCCCAAAATAGCATAATAGGCAAGAAGCCATTAGTTTTCAACAGCTGTTGCCATTCTAATATCTCTTTGAGAGGGGAAGACATATTTTCATCTCACTAATTTTCATTTTCTCTTGATTACATCCTGTTTTTTATTTTCAAAACTATCTAGATGCGTATGAAGAATAATCAACCAATTTTCAAGATTATTTAGCCTAATGGGAAAAATAGGTGACTTTGGATCAGTGAGAGCAACTGACCTCCTATAATCGGCAATAGCTTCTTTAAGATCTTCCAAATTATTTGTACGAGAATAAAGATTGCTTAAGCCGTTTCCAAGGTTATTAAGATAACCCGGCAATTCAGGAGAGTTAGGATCAGTCAAGGAGATTGCTTTTTTATAGACTTCAATGGCATTTTCAAGACATTTTATATCACCAGATCTCGCATAAAACTCGCTTAGGCCATTTCCGAGGTTGTTAAGATAATTTGGTAATTCTGGAGAGTTCGGAGGTTTAAGAGAAATAGCTTTCTTATAGTTTGTTATAGCTTCTTCAAGATATTGTGGGTCATACGACTTTGAATAAAGCTCACTTAGACCGTTACCTAGATTGTTAAGATAACTTGGTAACTCTGGAGAATAAGATGCTGTAAGAGAAACGGCGTACTTATATTTCTCAATAACTTCTTTAAGTTTACTTAGATCGCCTGTTTTAGAATATCTCCTCCTTAAACTATTCCCTAGATTGTTCAATCTACTTGGAAAATCAGGAGAATTTTCAGGAGTAAGGCTTAAAGCTTTTTTATAATTGTCTATAGCTTCTTCTAGATCTTTTAGGTCACCTGTACGAGAATACCTAGTGCTTAAACCATTCCCAAGATTATTCAATCTACTTGGAAAATCAGGAGAGCTTGCAGACGTAAGGCTTAAAGCTTTTTTATAGTTATCTATGGCTTCTTCTAGATCTTTGAGATCACCTGTACGGGAATATCTATCTTTGAGACCAATGCCGAGATTACTAAGGCGACTGGGAAAATCAGGAGAGTTAGGATCAGTGAGAGAAACAGCTTTTTTATAGTTATCTATGGCTTCTTCTAGATCTTTGAGATTACCTGTGCGGAAATATCTATATCTGAAACCACTACCAAGATTGCTAAGATTACTTGGAAAATCAGGAGAGTTAGGATCAGTGAGGGAAACAGCTTTTTTATAGTTATCTATGGCTTCTTCTAGATCTTTTAGGTCGCCTGTACGGGAATACCTGTTAATTAAACCAGTGCCAAGATTATTAAGATTCCTTGGAAAATCAGGAGAGCTTGCAGACGTAAGGCTTAAAGCTTTTTTATGTATGTTAATAGCTTCTTCGAGGTCTTTTAAGTCACCTGTATGGGAATACCTGTCGATTAGACCAGTGCCAAGACTGTTAAGATATCTAGAAAAATCAGGGGAGTTAGGATCAGTGAGGGAAACAGCTTTTTTGCATATGTCAATAGCTTCTTCTAGATCTTTTAGGTCACCTGTACGGGAATACCTGTCGATTAGACCAGTGCCAAGATTATTAAGATTCCTTGGAAAATCAGGGGAGTTAGGATCAGTGAGGGAAACAGCTTTTTTGTATATGTTAATGGCTTCTTCTAGGTC
>Ga0207800_1000077_pt1 | contig 37147 bp, 33 predicted proteins | sample LuqExpMetageno11_FD_187769 | JGI IMG/M metagenome (GOLD analysis project Ga0207800, IMG submission 187769) | Tropical forest soil microbial communities from Luquillo Experimental Forest, Puerto Rico - Sample 11 (SPAdes) | ecosystem: Environmental > Terrestrial > Soil > Tropical forest ... | reverse complement strand
ATTTTGAATAGTGAAACGACAGTCTTCAGGTTCCATTGATCATCGGTAATAATGGCAAACGTAACAAAGCGTTCGGCCAGCTTGCTTCCGACCGTTGGCAGCTGACCGGTAATGATCTGGCCAGGATCGTTCTGGCCGGGCTGAATGATACTGATATCCGGTCGGGTTGCATTTCCCGCCTCAGACTGGTTGGGGCCGGATGTCCCGCCCTGCGCCGCTTTGGTTGTAATCTGCGGCAACATCGGCAATACCCCTTCCCGGTTGAAGCCGGATATCCTGCGGAGGTTCATATTTATTTCATTATTGACGTTTTTATATGTGATGAAGTAAATGGTCGCAAATGATATGAACATAGTTATCGAGATGATGACCATGTTCAATATCAGAAAGCGGTTCCTGAGCTTTGTGAACATTATTCCTGCCTCACCTCCAGGATGTATCCGACGCCCCGCACCGTGCCTATGGATACGGAAGAATCCAGATAAACAAGTTTCTTTCTGAGGAATGAGATATATACTTCAACATTATTATGTTCGGCATCCGAATCAAAACCCCAAAGCTTTTCTATCACCAATTCCTTCGACGTGACTGCATTTTTCCTGGTCATAAGAAGTTCGAGCAATTCGCTTTCCTTCAGAATGAGCTTGATCTCCCTGGGAACTTTGGCCAGCTTGAGGCTGCCGGTATTGAGTTCGATGTCTCCGAATTTTATCGTATTGTCGGGTATTACTTCGCCCTTCCGCCTGGATGCCGCTCTGATCCGTGCCAGCAGCTCCTCCGTAGCAAATGGCTTTGCCAGGTAATCGTCCGCGCCGCAGTCGAGCCCTGTTACCTTGTCGGATACTTCGCCCTTTGCCGTCAGCAGGATAACAGGAGTAGAAATGCCTGCCTCCCTTATATTTGTCAGCACGCTTATACCATCCATCCCGGGCAGCATTATATCAAGCAGTATCAGGTCGTATATTCCCGTAAGCGCGTTATCAAGACCTGTCAGACCGTCATTTACGGCATCGGCCGAATAGTTGTTTTTACGCAATATATGTGTAAGCGCTTCCGCCAGGTATGTTTCGTCCTCAATGATCAGTATCCTCATATTCATTCACTTTCTTTTAATAGTACTTCCAAATTGCTTCAGCGTCATGAAGGGACATGCCTTTATTACATTATATCACCTCAATGCTTTAGCAAACCTTAAATGTATACTTTGACAGTCAGACTTTGCATATGCGTTTTGATTAAAGCACGCATTTATGGGGATATATACAAAATATAAACTGCCTGAAAGGGGACTGTAAATGGAACAGTACAACATAGACAAAGCCGGGAATCCTGTAAAGGTCAAAATGGTCAGGTGCCTGATCTGCGGGGCGACCTTTGAAGCGTCGCTTGACAAATGCCCGGTTTGCGGTGTCGGGCCTGAATACTTCGAACCCTATGAGGAAGAGGAAACTACATACCGGAAGGATACAGACGAGGTGTTCGTGATACTCGGGAACGGTGCCGCAGGGCTCAGCGCGGCGGAGGCGATCCGTGAACGCAACGGGAGCTGTACCGTCATAATGGTTTCGGATGAGCCGTATCTGAGCTATAACCGCCCGATGCTCACGAAATCCCTCAGCAGCTTGAAAAACGCTGAAGAGATCGCGATTCATGACCGCGAATGGTATGAAAAGAACAAAATCGTGAATAAACTTGGTGTACGGGCAGAGAAGCTCGATACAGCTGCTAAAACGGTCATACTGAACGACGGGGAGCGGTTGAAATACGATAAGTGCATATATGCACTGGGTTCCGAATGCTTCATCCCTCCGATCGCCGGCGCGGATAAGCCGGAAGTGGTCGCTGTGCGCCGTATGGATGACGTCATCAGGATAAGCGCCCTGTCGCAGAGGGTAAAGAACACCGTTGTCATAGGCGGCGGCGTACTTGGCCTGGAGGCTGCATGGGAGATGCACAGGGGCGGCAGCAGGGTCACAGTTCTGGAAGTTGCCGATAGACTGATGGTGCGGCAGCTCGACGATGCCGCCGGGGAATTGATCGCGAATATCATCGTAGACGCAGGGATAGACTTCAGGGTCAATGCCGCAATAACCGAGATCATCGGGGACGGTTCCGTGACAGGCGTCAAACTGGAGGACGGTATGGTATACCCGGCCGACCTTGTAATAATCTCAGCCGGCGTCCGTGCCAATACAGCGATAGCAAAAGAGGCCGGCATAGAAACGGAACGCAGTGTCATCGTGAACGAAAGGATGGAGACCAGCGCCGCGGACGTTTATGCATGCGGCGATTGCGCACAGTACAACGGCGTCAATTACGCCATCTGGTCTCAGGCGCTTGAAATGGGCAGAACGGCTGGTGCAAACGCGGCAGGGGATACGGTTTCCTATGTGCCGGTTCCTGCGGCCCTTACCTTTGAGGGCTTGAACACTTCTCTCTTTGCAGCCGGAGATAACGGCAGGACGCCGGGTCAGCGCTACAAAACCGCAGAAGTCAGGGATCCGGCAAAAAAGACGTATGAAAAGTACTATTTTACCGAAGAAGGGCTTGCGGGCGTCATTTTGATAGGGGATACCTCAAGACTGGGCGAACTGACCACTGCGCTGAACGAGAAAAGAAAATATAACGGTCTGAAGCTATAGAGGAGTGACAAAACGTGGGCAAGTTATATGAGTTTGAAGCGGAGATCAAGAAAGTACCTGATATTGACGGTGCATATGTAGAGATACCTTTTGACGTAAAAGCGGAATTCGGTAAAGGCAGGGTACCGGTCCTGGCCACCTTTGATGGTGAGCCGTACGAAGGCAGCCTGGTGCGGATGAAAACGCCCTGCCATATAATAGGAATAAGAAAAGAGATAAGAGCTAAAATAGGCAAGCAGCCCGGTGATACGATCAAAGTGACCTTGCAGGAACGTCATTAGCGGCTGTACGCTTAAGTGCCGGATAACCGGAAGGTTACCCGTGAAAATGGCATAATCATAATTATGTTTGTCTATATGCCCTCCGTTATATTATAATGTAATACATGTGAGGGGGGGATATATATGGACACTGCCGGGACAAGCCTGCCTGGAACTGACAACCGCACGGTGAAAGGCGGTCGAGTAATTTACCTTGATCTGTTGAGGATCATAACGATGTTTTCCGTAGTCGTGTTACATACGGCAGGTCAGCATTGGAATGAGCTGAGTCCTTCGACAAACGCATGGCAGATATTAAATATATACGACGGTATCGTTAGATTCGCCGTCCCTGTAATGGTAATGATCAGCGGAGTATTTTTCCTCGATCCAAAGAGGGATATCCCGCTTAAAAAGCTTTACGGCAAATACATTCTGAGGCTCGCAGCCGCCTATGTTTTCTGGTCGTTTGTTTACGCCGTCTACAAATATTACATATCGGGCGAACCTTTTTATTCCGGCTCCTTAAAGACGATAACCATATATACGATAAACAGCTTTTATCATCTGTGGTTTTTGCCCATGATGATTGCGCTGTACATGCTTGTCCCCTTCCTGCAGCTTATCACCAGATATGGCGGTCAGAAATTATGCAGGTATATGATAATACTTTTCTTTGTATTCGGGATACTGATAACTTCGCTTCTGAAATTCGATTTCCCTTATTATGATTATATAAAAAGCATCCTTACCAGATTGCCTTTGGAATTGGTCGGCAGCTATGCAGGCTATTTCATGCTGGGGTATTATATTTATACCTTCCCGATATCGAAAAAGCTTCAGATCTCTTCCTATATCCTCGGGGCTGGCGGCGTCCTGGCCTGTATCATAGGAACGAGCCTTCTCTCGCTTAAGGGAAATGCGCCGGTGGGATATATATTGGATTATTTTATGATCACGACATTTTTCTCATCGACGGCCATGTTCGTTTTCTTCAAATACCAGGTGTCAAAACTGAGCTGGTCGGAAGGCTCCATGAAGCGCATACAATACGTTTCGCTGTGCACATTCGGCATTTACCTGGTCCATGCGATGATATTGTCCTACCTCGGGGAAAGGGGCTTCGATACGCTGTCTTTCAATGCTCTGCTGTCAGTGCCTGTACTTGCGGTGCTTATATTTGCAGCAAGCTTTGCGGTGACCGCACTGCTCAGGATGATCCCGGGGGTACACAAATACATAACCTGATAAGGTTACAGCCATTGGAACAAGCGCTGCCCATTGATTTTTCAGAAACCGGCAGTCTGACTTAAGCAGGTTGATTCAATCTGTCTGTGTTCTCCCTTTCACGGTAAACTCGACAGTCTGTGCGGGAAACCTTTCCGAACTTACAGTAACCTTGAATTTACCGCTGCGTCCGACGGATCTGACCCAGAACGCCCTTGCGCCGCCTATCAGTGCAAACTTCTCAGGCCCTATTATCTCGCCTTCGCCCTCCGCAGCAAGCGAGACCGCTTCGTTGGAGAAAGGCAGTATGTTGCCGGCTTCATCCGTATGTTTTATCACTACACGGCAGACATCATAGGTGTCTCCTTCCCGGAGCTCCGATGCATCAGGCAGAACAAGCATACGGCTGTTACCGCCGACTCCCTTTTGGACCCGCAGAACAGCTTTTCCGCCAACATAGCCTTCGAACTCATATGTAAGAGATTTGCAGCCCCAGTTCTGTATATACTTCGAATAAAGGTCCACTGCCTTTGAATACGGCATTTTTGTCCTGAGCATCACCATACCCATTTTCAATTTGTACTTCAGAGGCAGCGACTTGTCACCATGCCTGACAACTGCGTATAGTACGTCCTTCACGTCTTTTGCATCCTTTTTGGACATGCCGTCCTTTCTTTCCAGCTGGTCGCCTATAAAGTCTTCTATTATGACGGGCGGGTGCGGCAGGTGGGGAAAGGCTTCATGCGAAGGGTAGTAGGAGCCTATGCATTCGCCGTTTTTATAAAGCTTGATATAATCGCAGTTCGTAAATACATAAAGCCTCTCCAGCTTCGCTGCCTCAAATTCTCCGATGATCATTGAAGAAGCGGCTTCCAACATAGGCTTTCCATCCTGTTGCGATAAATACGCAAAAGCGGCCTCCTTTGGTATCCTGAACATATCCATCATACCGTGATAACATATCCGGTCGCCGCTGCCGAAATCCCTGTGTGTATTGTAGTCGAAGGCGCACCAGCCGATGGCACCCGATATCCTGGGATCGCCGTACATACTGTCGAGTACCCTGAGATGCCTCAGCCCATGTTCTATACGCTTCGCCTCATTGTCAAACCGCTTCGTGGGATACATATGGCCATTATGCTCCGTAACGAGGTAAGGCGCCGCTTTGCCGGCCACGCGGCCGGGATCGCTCAAAGCCCTGTTATTGCCGCGGTGTATAAAGTCATTATATGTATAAACATCTTCCAGAAAGCTGCTTCCTTCGAAATTCCTGATACCGCAGGTCTGACGTGTATCGTCGAGCTCCCTTGCCCTGTTGTTGGTCTTTTCGTATAGAGCGTCGTTATCCTGCGATTCGTTGATTCGAACGCCCCACAGCACTATACCGGGCCTGTTGCGGTCCCTTATTATCATCTCTTCAACGTTTTTTACCGCAACGGATTGCCATTCCTCGCCGCCGATATACTGCCAGCCGGGTATCTCCTCCAGCACCAGAAGGCCCAGCTCGTCGCAGCGGTCGAGGAAATGCCCAGACTGTGGATAATGCGAGAGCCTGACAATATTTATGCCGAGTTCGTTTTTCAATATTTCGGCATCCCTGCGCTGTGCGGACGCAGGCATGGCATAGCCGGCATACGGAAAGGACTGATGGCGGTTCAGACCTCTGAGCTTGAGCCTTTTACCGTTCAGATAAAAGCCGTCCTTCCTGAAGCAGGCTTCACGGAATCCAAAACGCACCCTGTATTCGTCATAAGACATTCCTTCCGAAATACGTGCCTTCAGCAGGTACAGTACGGGACTGTCGATATCCCAAAGCTGGGCATTTCTTAGCTCTCCCGTCAGGTGTACCTTTTGGATCGGTTCGCCTGACAATCTGCAGGTCCCTTTAATGACCAGGACGATCCCATCATCGTGTCCGTCTGATCTTTCGGTTTCGCTGCCGTCTCCGGCCTTATGCCTGCCGTTATATTCAGGATCTTCCTCTACAAGGCACTCTATCGTAATTTCCCCGGTATTACCCGCGGGATTGCTTATGAATATCTCGGCATCTAACAGCTTCATATCGGACAGAACGTTTCCTGTCCTCACAAAAACGTCATCTATATAAATTCCGTCTGTAAGCTCCAGTTGTACTTCACGGTAGATACCGCCATAGGTCAGGTAATCGATGACAAAGCCAAAAGGAGGGATATCGTCCCTCTCCGTGGAATCCACCTTCACGGCCACCAGGTTTTCACCGCCGAAAATGGCATGGTCAGTGACATCGCACCGGAAAGGGGTATAACCTCCTTTGTGTGAGCACACGTATTGTCCGTTGAAATATACCTCCGCATATGCCATTACGCCCTCGAAGCAAAGAATCGCGCGCTTTTTGCGGTCTTCACCGGACAGGTTTATCTTCCTGCGGTAACAGCTTATGAATTGGTATGCTTCTTCATTGAAATTGTTGTATGGAAGCTCAATATTCGCGTGAGGCAGCATGACAGGCTTGAAGACCGAATCATCAAAATCCGGCCGCGTATATCCTGTTCTGAAGTCGGGGGAGAACCTCCAGTCGAAATTCAAAGGAATGATCTTTCGCATATTATGCTCCTACCCTGTTTCCTGAATATTGTAATTACCGGTTAATTCAATTTTACCATAAATATACGAAAACAGCACACACATGACAAGGTACGATACCGTAAAAAGCCTATTGACTAAAGTAAATAACGTTCATACCAGACTATTGACAAATAGAGGCTTCAGGGTATAAAATCAAACAAATAAAAAGGTGAATACGTTGATATCTTAAAGGCCTCCGGGTTAATTGCGCTAATGTGCCTTTTTGATCGTTTCGGGAAATGTAGCTGCAAACCAATGGAGTTTTGCCTTTAAGGACAAAACTTTTTTTGTTTTTTACTGTTAGTTAAATCAAATTAAAATAAAACAGGGGAGAGTGTAAAATGAAGAGGTTATTAAGTGTAATTGTATTGGCTGCACTGGTAATGACTACTTTAGCCGGATGCGGATCCGCCGCACAGAATGCAAATGAGATCAAGATAGGCATCAACTACGAACTGACAGGCAAGGTAGCTACCTACGGACAAAGCTCGGTCCAGGGAATTGAACTCGCCATCGAGCAGATCAACGCTGCAGGCGGAATCGACGGCAAAATGATCAAAGCCGTCAAGTACGATGACAAATCGGACCCTGCTGAAGCTACAACGCTCGAATCGAAGCTCATGACACAGGACAAGGTAGTTGCGGTACTCGGGCCTGCAACCTCAGGCAACTTCAAGGCTACAATACCTGTGGCTCTCAAAAACAAGATACCTGTAGCATCAGGCTCTGCAACCACGGATGACGTAACAGTCGACAAGAATGGCGTAAAGGAATATGCATTCCGTATATGCTTCAATGATTCATATCAGGGAACAGGAATGGCCAACTTCGCATTAAAGAATCTTGCCAAGAAAAAGGCAGTCGTTATAATGGATAGCTCCAGCGATTACGGCAAGGGGCTTGCCGAAAACTTCACCAAGACGTTCACTGCAGGCGGCGGCACGATTGTTGCGCAGGAAGCTTATGTTGCCGGCGATACAGACTTCAATGCGATCATAACCAAGATCAAGGGCATGGATTTCGATGTTATCTTTATTCCGGGCTATTACAATGAAGCCGGCCTTATAATCAAGCAGGCACGCGCGCAGGGTATCACGGTACCGGTCCTCGGAGCCGATGGATTCGATTCTCCTACGCTTCTTGAACTCGCTGGGGCAAGCGCTCTCAACGACGTTTACTATTCGAACCATTATTCGTCGCTCGATCAGGATCCGAAGGTCCAGCAATTCATAAAGGATTTCAAGGCTAAATACAACAAGGAACCCGATGCATTCAACGCACTCGGTTACGACCTTGCCAATTTCGTTGCCGACGGTATAAAGAGAGCTGGCAAGACCGACGGAGAATCAATAAAGAACGCGCTTGCATCAACAAAAGACTTCGCGGGTGTTACCGGTTCGTTCAGCGTTGACGAGAACCACAATCCGGTCAAGGCTATCGTCGTTATCGGACTTAAGGACGGCAAACAGGCAACCAGCATTAAGGCAGGGAACTGATCCTGTCTGAAGTATAAAAAATATAAGTGGGGATACTGGTATGTCCCCACTTATATATTTTTTTGCTATTTAGATATATAATAGGATAGAATGCAATCCACAAATCGGTTCCGAAAGCAGGGAAAATTCATGAATCAACTATTACAGCAGATCATAAACGGAATATCGCTGGGCAGTATTTATGCGCTGATAGCCCTTGGCTATACAATGGTGTACGGCATTATCAAGCTGATTAATTTCGCTCATTGCGACGTATATATGATAGGCGCATACACAGGATATTTCTGCATGACGGTATTCCATTTCGGGCTGCTGCCTTCACTCGTAATAGCGATGGTTGTTTGCATGGCGCTTGGAATAGCCATCGAAAAAATCGCATACAAACCGTTGAGGGAAGCCTCGAGGATAACCGTACTTATCACGGCCATCGGCGTTTCACTTTTTCTCGAATATGGCACCATGTTTTTCGTAAAGGCCAATGTGCGTTCCTACCCGGCAATGACCGGCATGTTCGCACAGTCCTGGAAAATTGGGAGCATAGTGATAACCATGCAGCAGGTCCTTATAGTAATCGTTACGGTCATTCTAATGATCCTGCTCCAGTTCATCGTTAAAAAGACAAAAATAGGAAAAGCTATGAGAGCCGTATCACTTGACCAGGATGCGGCTGAGCTTATGGGGATCAGCGTAAACACGACGATTTCATTTACCTTTGCGCTCGGCTCGATGCTGGCCGGTGCGGCCGGCGTGCTGGTCGGCATCTATTACAATTCAATCAATCCGCTTATGGGCGTGGTACCCGGTTTGAAGGCCTTTGTCGCGGCTGTCCTCGGCGGTATCGGGATCATACCCGGCGCAGTGATCGGAGGTTACCTGATAGGTATAACAGAAGTGTTCGTATCGGGTTATGTCAATTCAATGTACAGGGATGCAGTCGTTTTTGCCATACTGATACTGATACTCATAGTAAAGCCGTCGGGGATCCTTGGCAGGAATACAAGAGAGAAGGTGTAGACAGTGAAGAAATTGTGGGATAACCCCAGCGTCAGAAAAACCATACTGCTTTTGATCACCTTTCTCGTGATCCAGCTGCTGATATCTGCCAATATCATCAATGATTATCTTCAGGCGACTCTCGCGACCATATGCATTAATATCATACTGGCGGTCAGCCTGAATCTTATCACCGGTTTTACCGGACAATTCTCGCTCGGGCATGCGGGCTTCATGTCGATCGGAGCTTATGTCTGCGCTATCATAACGATGCGCATGTCAACAACGGGCGGATTTTTGCTGGGCTTGTTTGCGGGAGCCGCCGTTGCGGCGTTGGTCGGTTTTCTTGTAGGATTGCCGACACTCAGGCTCCGCGGCGATTACCTGGCAATAGCCACTCTTGGTATGGCCGAAATAATACGCGTTATATTCCTGAATTTGAAAATAACCAATGGCGCGGCCGGTTTAAGCGGGATACCACAGTTCGTCAACTGGCCGTGGCTGTTTATATTTACGGCAGGGACCGTGGTAGTCATTGCTAATTTTTTGAGATCCTCTCACGGCCGTGCTTGTATTTCCATAAGAGAGGATGAAATCGCGGCGGAGGCGATGGGAATCAATACGACGAAGTACAAGGTCATGGCCTTTACCTTCGGAGCCTTCTGCGCAGGTATTGCCGGCGCTTTGTATTCCTCGTACTTCTATGTCATAAATCCGGATTTGTTCGGCTTCCTGAAGTCGATAGACATACTCGTCATAGTTGTTCTCGGTGGGCTTGGCAGTATTTCGGGTTCCATCCTGGCGGCGGTATTGCTCGCTATTATTTCGACATTACTTCAATCATTCTCAGAGGTGCGAATGGTGATCTATGCCCTAGCGCTGGTGGTTATAATGATATTCAGACCGCAGGGGATAATGGGTTCAAAGGAGATATCAATGTCAGTCTTCAGTAAACTGACCGATCGCTTCAAGTCGGGAAAGGGGAGGGTCTAGTCCATGCCTATACTAAGAGTCAAAAAGCTGACCAAATCCTTCGGAGGCTTGACGGCGGTATCGAACGTCAATATCGAGCTGGAACAGGGAGAGCTCGTCGGGTTGATAGGTCCCAACGGCGCTGGTAAAACGACGGTTTTCAACCTGCTGACAGGAGTATACGTTCCGACCACGGGAACGATCACGCTCAGCCGGGATGATAAGGAAAAAGCCATACAGGGCCTGAAACCGTATACCATATGCGGAGAGGGCGTTGCCAGGACATTTCAGAATATCCGCCTGTTCAAAGACCTTACCGTGCTTGACAATGTTCGGATAGCAATGCATAAAAACGTTAAATACGGCTTTATTTCAAGCCTCCTGCACCTGCCCTCGTACGAAAGGGAAGAGGAGAGGCTGCTGAAGGAGAGCCTTGAACTTCTAAAGATAGTAAAACTTGACCATAAGAAGGATGAATTTGCGAAAAACCTGCCTTACGGAGAACAAAGGCATCTTGAAATAGCGCGCGCGCTGGCCACGAATCCTGTTCTGCTGTTTCTCGACGAACCTGCGGCAGGAATGAACCCAGCCGAGACGGCTCAATTGACCGAATTGATAGCGTGGATTCGTGAAAAGTTCAAACTTACCATATTGCTGATCGAACACGATATGTCCCTCGTCATGAAAATATGCGAACGTATCTACGTACTGGATTACGGCATGGTGATCGCGGAAGGGAAGCCGGAGGAGATCAGGGCCAACAAGCGTGTTATAGAAGCGTACCTTGGGGAGGATATTAGCAATGCTTGAAATAAAGGACATTGTAGTTCATTTTGGCGTTATACAGGCCCTCAAGGGTATTTCGCTGACTGTCAACGACGGCGAGATAGTTACGCTGATAGGCGCCAACGGGGCTGGAAAGACTACGACTCTGCGTACGGCGTCAGGGCTTAAAAAACCCACATCCGGCTCTATCATACTTGACGGCAGGGATATTACGGGGACTTCGGCAAAAGAACGTGTAGAAATGGGTATTTCCCACTCTCCCGAAGGCCGCCGCGTATTCTCTGAGATGACAGTACTTGAAAATCTCGAGCTTGGGGCATACCACAGAAAGGATAAGGCGGGGATAGCAAAGGACCTTAAAATGGTCTATGAACGCTTTCCCATACTGCAGGACAGAAAGAAGCAGGCTGCCGGAACTTTATCCGGCGGCGAGCAGCAGATGCTGGCCATAGGCAGGGCTTTGATGAGCAAACCGAAGGTGCTTTTCCTGGATGAGCCCTCGATGGGACTTGCACCCATACTGGTACAAGAGATCTTCAGCATTATTAAGGATATAAACGAAGCAGGCACCACGATCCTGCTCGTCGAACAGAATGCCAGCATGGCGCTTCAGATCGCAAACCGCGCCTATGTACTTGAAACCGGATCTATAGTTCTCTCCGGTACCGGAGCTGAACTGATGCAGAGCAGTGATATCAAAAAAGCATATTTGGGAGGTTGAAACAATGTTTGTAAAAAACAAAATGACTACAAATCCGTTTACCATCTCTCCAGATCAAACGATCCCGGACGCACAGGAAGTTATGATGCAGAACGGAGTAAAACGTTTGCCTGTCATGAAAAACGGCAAACTGGTCGGAATCGTATCGAAGGATGATATCCTGCGGGGGTCGCCGTCAAAGGCTACCACCTTCAGCATGGGCGAGATCACTTATCTGCTTGCGAAAACAAAGATAAGCTCCATAATGACAAAAAACCCTGTAACGATCTCGTCAAACGCGCTGCTTGAAGAAGCTGCCATTCTCATGAGGGACAGCAATGTAAGCTTTCTGCCGGTAATCGACAATGATAAGCTTACGGGCATCATCACCGAAAGCGATATATTCGATTCCTTTATCGAACTGCTTGGTTTCCGTGAACCCGGCACACGCCTGACGATTGAGGCCGTGGATGAGCCCGGCGTAATGTCGAACCTCACCAGTATCATCGGAAAGTTCGGCGCAAACATTACGCACGTGGCTGTTTACCGCGGCGCAGGCGGAAAGAGCGACGTCGTTATCGGCATCAATTCGCTCAATACTGCGGAAATCGAGAAGTCTATAGAGTTGCAGGGCTTCAAGATAATTTACAAGCTGCAGAACAAGTAAGTGTGGCTCATATGAAAACAAACTGTATCAGGATCATATACATCACCGTCCCCACCCCTATACTGAGAAGCGAGTTACGCTTCCATAGGTGAAGCAGGACTACGCAGACGACAGATATCAATTCGGGGATGCCATATGGCGCCTGCAGCAGGCTTATGCCCTTCAGGCAGAATATCACCAGCAGCCCGATCACGGCAGCGGGCAGTACTTTCCCGAGGTATGTGACGAAGCGGGGAGGCTCCCTGTGGTCCGGGAAAATAAGAAATGGCGTGAAGCGGGTGACCATCGTCCCCAATGCGACTGCGCCTATCATTATGATTGTCTGTAAAGGTGTGAGTGTCATTCTGCCACCTCGCTTTCCCGTATGACTGCGGTCGCATTGACTTGTCCGGATGTCCTGATGGCCGAGCTTCCGGTGCTGTCCATAGCTCCGGCAATTTCATTTACTTCGGCTGCTGTCTCCGACGATGCGCCGGCACCGCCCATGATGCTTTCACTGAATGATCCCTTCAGTCTGCCCTTCATGATGGTCAGTACGAGGAGTATGGCTATCATTGAAGGTATGATAAAATTCTGCGGTCCGAAGGCCAGCAGGCATAAAATCGAGCAGGCTGCGCCGATCAGCGCGGATATACGGCTGTCGGCCTTCCTGAGCTGTTCCGTGAATATCACTGCGAACAGCGCCGTAAGTACGAAGTCCAGACCCCTGGTATTCATAGTTATGACGCTTCCGAGAAAGCCGCCTATGACCGAAGCGACCACCCAGTAGCTGTAATCGAGGAACGATACCCAGAAGTAAAACCATTTACGGTCGATATCTTCAGGAACCTTTGCACTGCTGACGATGGAAAACGTTTCATCACAGAGCACATATATCAGGAAATTCTTCACAGGACCGAGCTTTTTATATTTCTTCAGCATGCATATCCCATAAAACAGGTGGCGGGCATTGACCATCAGGCTCAGCAAAAACGCCTGGAGCGGGTCGAATACAGCAGTGAGCAGCGTTATCGCCACATATTGCATACTGCCGCAGAATGCGATGCTGCTCATGAGCAAGGACCACAACGGTCCGTAGCCCTTCTTTTCCATCAATATTCCATATGCGATCCCTAAAAACGCAAAACCGGTCAAAACCGGTATAGTCAACGGGAATGCAGCTTTAAATGCCTTGAATGCTTCTTCTTTCCGTTTCAACGATATACCCCCGGGATGCTGCCGAATGTACAATGGAATTGTTTGCCTTCAATTGTACCACACAGGATTCAGAAGGCAACAATTATAGACGAATTTATTGCGTCCCTGTTTTTCCCTGTGTTTCAGTGTTCAATTTGTTAAGTTTGGGGCACAAAAATGAGAAAGAATCCTGAATAATATGGACGTTTTCCATTAAAAACCCAGCCTTCATTTTTTAACGTCCTCGGCCACCGGCTTGTCCTTTTTGCCGCCGAAGTCGTACTTGCCACCGGAAGAATGCGCGCATATCGCGTATACAAAAATCCCGTTTCCATTTGGAGACGGGATTTTTTATATGTGAAATATCTTGAGGTAATGATCAAGTATTACAGAACCAAAAAAACCACTGATGAGATCAATGATATAGAGTCATACAAAAACAGCGAGATCAGCCGTGCCGATAAGGAGATCAATCAATACGTTCAGGACGTCAACCAGCAGGTGGACAGCATCATGGACCGGCAGGCACAGGATGTAAAGAATTCAATAACTCAGAATGTCAACGCACAGATAGCGTCAATAAAGTCGGACATAGATAAAGAATATGAAAAAATAATCAAGAACAAAGTAAAAAAATAAATGGCTGGTCAGAAGCCATTTATGCTTGACGGGACGTATCGGGGTTTACCGTATTGTTATTTACAGCGCTTTTATCGGTATCATTGCTTTTATCGGTATCCTGACCGTCCAGGCCTATGATTTCTTTAACGGGCTTGTTCTTGTATATAGTGACCATGATATTGCGGATGATCAGGTAGGAGATCGGTCCCAGGATCAGGCCTGCGAAGCCTATCAGGCGCAGACCTGTATACATGGCCAAAAGAGTCATCAGCGGGTATACGCCTATCTGATGGCCGACGACCTTGGGTTCGAAGACCTGGCGAACGATCAGTACGACGAGATACAGTACCAATATGGATATCCCCATCCTGATATCACCCGTTACAAAGGAATACAACGACCAGGGAATGAGCACACTCCCGGTTCCCAGCACGGGAAGGGCATCGATGAGCGCGGTGATGAACGCCATCAGTAACGCGTAGTCGATGCCGATGATACTAAGGCCTATAAATACTTCCGTAAAGGTTATCGTCATCATTATGAGCGCAGCCCGGAGGTATCCAAACAATGCGTTGAAAAGGTCCTTTTTGACGGCCAGTATGCGGTGAAGCCAGCTTTCCGGCAGGTGACGGACAAAAACGGCCGAGATCCTGTCGCGGTCTTTGGAAAGAAAGAACGTGGCAAGTATCGTGATGAGTGTGAATATAAGTATTTCCGGAAGCGAAGCAGCTGTTACAAAAGCACCTTTTACAATGGTCGCACTGAAGCTCGTGATCGTAGCGGAAAGGTTGGTGAATGCATTCCTGATATTGTCGGTCAGTTCTACCGGCATCCATTTTATGTATTCGGAGCCCTGGTGGACAAGCTCCATTATTTTAGTATAGAGGTTCGATAGCAAATCAGGTGCAATGACCAGGAGACTCTTAAATTCCTTAATAAGCTTTATGATCGCCAGAACGACCAGCGTTACGATGGATCCCAATATGAGGAGCAGTACGATTGGTGCTGCCGCACCTCGTTTAAAGTGTATTTTTTTGGTAAGGAACCGGATTATCGGTTCCATCAATGAGGACAGTGCAAAAGCAATGAGAAACGGCAGCAGGAAAAACGCCAGTCTGAACATCAATAATACGCCGGCAACGACCGCCACTACCACGATAGTGAACAGAGCTATTTTTTTCAGAACAATGTTATGTTTTATATTCATGTAGGTCTCCCGTATAATTATATATTAGATTATACGTAAAGCTCCGTCAATGTACTGATACTCAATTTTTTAAATATCGGTTTTTTATTAAGGCCTGAAAGTGTTATCCCTCTTATAAACACCTCTGTTGATCATTTTTATAATAGATTCTGATTTTCTGCAAAAAATATCCGTTTGGATATACTGTTGTTTTACAATGTGCTAGTATATATCTGGTATTTGTGTTATAAGGAGAAGTTCGGTATGAAAGACGTAACAGCCGCAGTCATTTTTAAGGATGGAAAGGTTTTTATCGCGCGGCGGGCTCCGGGGGAGAATTCGGCAGGAGGCTGGGAGTTTCCCGGCGGAAAGATAGAAAAGGGCGAAACTCCGCAGGAATGCCTTAAGCGGGAGCTTTACGAAGAACTTGGCATAAAAACCGAGATAGGCGAATTTGTTGCGGAAAGCATTTACGAGTACCCGAAAGGCGCGATCCGCCTTCTCGCTTACAGGGCGGAGATCACTGACGGTGAGATGAGGCTTTCGGTACATGATGCTTTCAGATGGGTGCCGGCAAATGAATTGCATGAATACGGGCTTCTTCCCGCAGATGTGCCTGTTGCGGACAAGCTTGCAAAAATGTATCCGGCAGTACGCTGATGTCAGGGCAGCAGTCGAGGCGGCACGCAAAGGTCAGGGCTGTCAGAGCAACACGCAGGCATGTCGGTCATGCGGAACCCAGATACGGCTGTCCATGAGGCGCCCGGATATGCCTGTCATGCGGAACTCCGCCGCTGTATAAGATAAAGTGCGCTGCAGTATACTAGACTTTAATAGAACGTGAAGAAAGAGGGTAGGACAGTGGGCACGATCCTGTATATCAAAGCAAATGCAAAACCTGAAGGGGCATCAAGGACGTTCAGGGTATCGGACAGTTTTATCGAAGCATATAAAAAAAGCCATCCCGGCGATAAAGTGGTTGAACTGGATCTGTATAGGGAGGATATAACGTTTCTGACCGAGGAGGATATCAATACCGTCTTCGGGCCCAAAACCGAAGAAAGCAGGAAGCATAGGATACTTAAATATGCCTACCAGTTCGCCGAGGCGGATAAGTACGTAATAGCCGCGCCGATGTGGAACCTCGGCATCCCGGCGATACTGAAGGCCTACATCGACTATATAACCGTCACAGGCATAACCTTCAAATATACCGAATCAGGCCCTGTAGGGCTCCTGAGGGGAAAGAAGGCGGTCAATATCTCAGCCCGCGGCGGCGACTATCATGCAGAGCCATACAGTAATTTTGAAATGGAAGACAGGTACTTGAGAACCATATTCGGCTTTTTTGGGATAACCGACTTTACTACGATAACTGCCGAAAATCTCGACGTAATGGGACAGGATGTGGAAGCCATCATCGGGAATGCGATAAAAAGGGCAAATGAACTCGTTGTGACTTTTTGATTGAAATTGATTGTTGACAAAGCGGCCTGGCCGATGTTACAATTTTTCCAATATAATATTTAAACCTGTGAACAAGAGAAGTAAGAATGAGCCTTTGTACATAGAGAGCCGCCGGTGGTGGGAATGCGGTTGCAAAGTCATCCTGAATGGGCTTGTGAGGTAAGCCTGAAATCAAAAAGAGAGTAGGCGCTTACGGGGATCCTGCCCGTTATCAGGAGGGTGTATATGTCAGTATACATGCATGAGTGGACGATTATTATTCGTCAAATTGGGTGGTACCGCAGAAGTCAAGCTTTTGTCCCTGTACAGGGGATGAAGGCTTTTTTATTATATTTTCTGCTAAAACATACATAGGAAGGGGGAACAGGAATGTCAAAAGGAAGATTCGGTATCCATGGTGGTCAGTATATCCCTGAAACGTTGATGAATGCGGTAATAGAGCTTGAAGAAGCCTATGAACATTTCAGCAGGGATCCCGGGTTTATAGCGGAACTTGACAGTTTGCTCAGGAACTATGCCGGGAGGCCGTCTTTGCTTTACTACGCTGAAAAAATGACGAAGGACCTCGTCGGGGCAAAAATTTATCTGAAACGCGAGGATCTCAACCATACAGGATCACACAAGATAAACAACGTACTGGGACAGGTGCTCCTGGCCAAAAAAATGGGCAAAACGTGTGTAATTGCCGAAACAGGAGCGGGACAGCACGGTGTCGCAACAGCTACGGCTGCTGCGTTGATGGGGTTGGAATGCGAGATATTCATGGGCAGGGAGGATACCGAGCGGCAGGCGCTGAACGTTTACAGGATGGAACTGCTCGGCGCCAGGGTACATGTGGTGACAAGCGGGACGCAGACACTCAAGGATGCTGTGAACGAGACGATGCGCGAATGGACCAGTCGCGTTGCAGATACGCATTACGTTCTTGGATCCGTCATGGGACCCCATCCGTTTCCGACTATAGTAAGGGACTTTCAGAGCGTTATCGGGCGCGAAACAAAACAACAGATGCTTGAGCAGGAAGGAAAGCTTCCCGATGCCGTACTTGCCTGCGTTGGCGGTGGCAGCAATGCCATGGGGCTCTTCCACGATTTTATCGAGGATAAGGATGTGAGACTGATAGGGTGCGAGGCTGCCGGACGCGGCGTCGATACGGATAAGACCGCGGCAACGATGGCAACCGGGACGATAGGAATATTCCACGGAATGAAGTCTTACTTCTGCCAGGATAAATACGGCCAGATAGCGCCCGTCTATTCCATTTCCGCAGGGCTCGATTATCCGGGCGTCGGACCTGAACATGCAAACCTGAGGGATACAGGCAGGGCGGAGTATGTTCCGGTGACCGACGATGAGGCTGTGGACGCATTCGAGTACCTCTCGCGAACGGAGGGGATAATACCCGCCATAGAAAGCGCCCATGCCGTTGCTTATGCGAGAAGACTGGCGCCTGAGATGGGCAGCGGCAAGCTTATCGTCATATGCCTGTCGGGCAGGGGCGATAAGGATGTAGCAGCAATTGCGAGATACAGGGGGGTGCAGCTACATGACTAGAATAGGAAAAGTATTTTCCGAAGGTAAGGCATTCATTCCGTTTGTTACGGCAGGCGACCCGTCCATCGAAGTGACCGAGCAGCTTGTTTACCGGATGGCGGAGGCCGGAGCCGACCTGATCGAGCTTGGGATACCGTTCTCGGATCCGGTCGCCGAGGGTCCGGTCATTCAGGAAGCCGATAACAGAGCGCTTTCGGGCGGTGTAACTACGGACGACGTATTTGAAATGATGCGCCGGGTACGAAGGAACTGCAGCATTCCCATCGCATTTATGACCTACGCAAATCCTGTTTTTACCTACGGACCTGAAAGGTTTATGCAGAACTGCCGGGAAGCCGGGGTCGATGCGGTCATCGTACCGGACCTTCCCTTCGAGGAAAAGGGCGAGCTTCTTCCTTTTTGCAGGAAACACGGCATAACGCTGATCTCTATGATCGCACCAACATCGGGCGAACGTATAAAGAAGATCGCCTCCGAAGCGGAGGGCTTCGTTTATTGCGTATCTTCCATGGGAATCACGGGTGTCAGGCAGGATGTAGGCAGTTTTGCCGGCGATATGGTGAAGCTTGTCAAAGAAGTCAGGGATATTCCCTGCACAATAGGCTTCGGAATCTCGACACCGGAACAGGCTGCCGCGATGGCCGGATTCGCCGACGGAGTCATAGCCGGGAGCGCTATCGTAAAGATCGTCGGGCAGTATGGCAAGTACTGTATACCTTATGTTGCAGATTATGTGGGTAAGATGAAAAAGGTATTGGCCTGTTGACCTGAGCATGCCTGTTATCCTGGCAGGGGAGCCTTAACCCAATCAGACCGAGACTGTTTCGTAGACTATACGGTTCTTGCCGTTATGCTTTCCGTCGTAGAGCCGGCGATCTGCTTCAAGGATGACGTCCTGGTACATGAAATAATTGTCGCTCTGGCAGACGCCTGCCGTGATCGTAACAATTAAAGGTTCTTTGTTATACTCAAATTTGAAGTTTTCGATTTCGTTATGTATCCTTTCGACACATGTCACTACTCCGGACATGGAAGATTTGTTGAACAGTATCAGTATCTCATCTCCGCCCCAGCGGGATACATAATCGGACTCACGGACATTTTCCTTTATTACCCCGACTACATTCTTCAGGACCATATCTCCGCAGTCATGCCCGTAACGGTCGTTTATCTGCTTGAAATCGTCAATATCTACAATGGCAATGACAAATTCGATATTGTGATTCTGTTTCCTGTCGACTGCGACCTCGAGTCTCTGCTTCATCGCCCTTCTGTTGAGCAGCTGTGTGAGAGAATCCTTGTTTGCGAGCTCCGAAAGATGGTCATTCTGCAGCTTCAGTTTTTTCTTGTCCCACATCATGACATTGAAAAATATGTAAATCATTAAACTTGCGGTGGCGAATGCAGCGACTGAGTTCAAAACAAAAATGAAATTCTGATACCTGTTATCCGGGGATATCCTGATAGGAGCAATATCGATATATTCCGGTATAAATCTTATGCCCATCAGCAGAGTAAATGCAAACCCGGTCGTTATATATGCGATTTGTTTTTTATAGTTGATTGCCGCTATCAAATGGTAACTGCCAAAAACGGTACAGACGAGGAACAACTCAAAGCCGTTGCCGGCACCGATCACAAGAGCTGCAAAAAAAGCCTGGACACAAACTTCTATGATGGAGTAGTTAATAATCTCAGGAGTTTTTTTATATGAAAAAACTCCCAGCAGTATCAGGTAGAAAATAATGCTGAATACATTGAAAACAGACATAAATTTACTGCCGATGCAATAAAAATAGATTACATAAATACAGTGAATGAACAGAAAACTGCTCAGAATCAAATAAAAAAGTGGGCTGTACTTTTTGATCAAGGCCGCAGAATCATTTTCCATAATACTGATTACTACCTTATTACCTTTACAATCGATTACCCATGCTGTAGATTTTCAGCACGACTATTTTATAATAAAATTCCAATATTATCAAGTCATTTTTTCTTGTCGATTTTTGACATTAGGTTCATAATTATATTTATGGATCACTGTATAAGTAATTTACTTTTACGGCTTAAGGGGGGACCGGGTTTGGCTGTTTTGAAAATAAGGCCTGTCAGGCGTCCGGACAGGATCATCCAATATTGGAAGAGCGAAAAGTTTGTTGTAGCCTGTATCGTAGTTTTCGGAATCGGCTTTAACACTGCTGCCGTACTGAGTCCCATATTTCAGGGCAAGCTTATCGACTCGCTGGCTTCAGGCAGCAGCTCCGACGCGGTACTCAGGCTGGCGCTGACGTTTGTTTCCATAGTAACGGCTATACAGCTGATGCGCTATTTCAAACGGTTCTATATCAGGCGCTTTGCGAACAGCACGAGTGCATCGATGCGTCTTATGATATACAACAATATCCTGAACAAGAGCACTTCGGCACTGAACGAAGAGAACACGGGCAATCTTATGACACGCGCCATATCCGACGTGGACCTCTGCGTGGAAGGGATGCGAAAATTCACTACGGAGCTTTTTGATACCGGTGTCCTGATGGCGTCGTACCTTGTATCGCTGCTTGTATATGATGCCCGGATAACGCTTGTATCTATCGTCTTCATACCTGCGGCAATGTTCCTGGCTGAAAAGCTCAAGAGCATCATATACAGATTTTCCATCGAATACCGCCAAAAGAGCAGCGAGATAGCCGATATCACCTATGACGCCGTTGAAAACTCGATGTTGTACAGGATCAGCGGCATGGAGGCCAGAAACAGCGAGGCCTATGACACTGAACTCGAGGATCTCCGGAATAAGGCCGTAAGGGCAAGCATTCTGGAAAATTCAATGCAGCCGGTATACCAGATCATAGCGATGCTGGGCATAATAACGGTCCTTTACCTGGGTGGCCTGAAGGTTCTGAACGGCGGTTGGACAGTAGGAGTATTTTCAGCATATGTTACAATGTTTGCGGCCATGGCGGTAAAAGCGAGCAAAGCGGCAAAGCTGTTCAATTCCGTACAGAAATCGCAGATCTCCTGGAAAAGGATAAAACCGTACCTTTCGGAATACAGGACAAAGGACACTGCCTGCAGTACGACGGAGGACAGGGTGAAGCTCCGTGTCGAAAACCTGGGTTTCAATTACTCGGAGGACAGGGAGCCCATAATCAGAGATATAAGCCTCGAAGCCGAACAGGGAGAGATCATAGGAATAACGGGCGCCATAGCCTCGGGCAAAACCACGCTGGGCATATCCCTGCTGGGATTGTATCCGTATTCGGGGAGTATCCGTATAAATGGCAGGGAACTCCGGGATTATTCCGACAATGAACGCAGTTGCATGATCTCCTACATGGGGCACAGGCCGCAGCTTTTGTCCGATACTATTTGCAACAATATCACCATGGGGGAGGACCGGGATATTTCATCCGTCCTGAAAGATGTCTGTTTTGACGTCGATATAGCCGCCATGCCCAACGGGCAGGAAACGCTCGTGGGAAACGGCGGGATACGGCTGAGCGGAGGACAGCAGGCCAGGATAGCGCTTGCAAGAGCGCTCCTGGAGCAGAAAAAAATCATAATACTGGATGATCCTTTTTCAGCCATAGATATGAAGACAGAGGAAAAAATAATTGAAAACCTCCGGAGCAACTACTGTCGAAGCATAATAATCATCATTTCGCACAGGCTTGCCATATTCGACAGGATCGACCGTATCCTGCTGCTGAACAATGACGGTTCTTCCGATAGTGGAACGCATGAAGAACTGATGAGGCGTTCAGGACTGTATTCGACGATCTACGGACTTCAGCGTGCGGAAGGAGGCGGCGGAAATGAAAAAAGGCAATAATGCAGTGATGCGATCGGTTGGAAAAGTGCTCCGAAAAAATGCAGGGCCAAGCATACTGCTGGCAGTCGCAGCCTGCGGCGCAGTTGCCGTGAGCCTTATCCCTCCGCAGATATTGAAGCAGATCATCGACCGCAATCTCGTACCCAAGCGGAGCGAAGGCCTGCTCGTCCTCGCTCTGGCTTACATGGGCGCGATATTGTTTTCAGGCTTGTTCGACTTTGTGAAGGAAGCGGTACTGACGGTACTTGGACAGAAAATCATGAAGGAGATCAGGTCTGTTATGATGTCCAAGCTCGGCAGGACCGGTTCCAGGTTTTTTACCGACAATGAATCCGGCGTCATCGTTTCACGTTTCACAAATGATGTAGACGCCATAAACACGCTGTTTACCAGCGGGATAGTCGGTATGGCCGTCGATTGCTTCCGTATCGCAGGTATAGTCATATCCATCTGGATATTCAGCGCAAAGCTCGGGATCATGACGTTGATCCTGCTGCCTGTCATATATGCGATCACAAGGCTTTTTCAGAGTCGTATGCTTAAGGCGCAGGTCGATAACCGTGTGATTGTTGGAAAGGTCAATAACCATATTTCCGAAAGCCTCAGGAACATCCTCATGATAAAGGCGTTTGGCAAGGAAGCCTTTATGGAGGGAAAATACAAGGGGCACCTCTCCGAAAATTACAGGACGCTTGAAAAGGTCAATTTCTATGACGCCATATTCTCTCCCATAATACAGGTGATCCGCGCCGTCATAATAGCGCTCATTGTCGTATTATCGGCCGGACAGGACAATTACCTCGGTATTTCGCTCGGTATGGTCGCGGCCACGATAGAACTGTTCTCCGGCCTGTTCACGCCGATCGAGAACCTCGGTATGGCGCTTCAGGATATTCAGCAGGCTATTTCAGGGATACTGAGGGTGAACGAATTCCTCTGCGGCCCCGAAGATACCGGCAAAGACGAAGGCCTTAAGGCCGTGGATGTAATACCTGACCGGAACAATGTCAAATTGGAATTCAACGATGTGACATTCGGGTACGATGAGGATGCGGATGTCCTGAAGAATATCAGCCTGAGTATCAGATCGCAGGAGAAGGTCACGTTTGTAGGAAGGACCGGCGTGGGTAAAACAACTCTTTTCAAACTTATCACGGGGCTGCTTCAGCCGACTTCTGGGAATATTACGATTAACGGGACTGATGTTATCTCCATCCCCAATTCAGAGAAGAGGAAAATATTCGGATACGTGGATCAGAGCTTTTATATGGTTAAAGGGACTGTAGCGGAGCAGATAAGCCTTAAGGACGACGGCATCACCAGGGAACGGATAGAAGCTGCGCTTTTGTTCACAGGTCTCAAGGACTATGTCGATTCGCTCGAAAATGGTTTGGATACACAGATTACAAACGACAGTGTTTTTTCCCAGGGCCAGAAACAGCTGCTTGCCATCGCAAGGGCTATCGTCACAGACCCGCCGATCCTGCTGCTCGATGAGATCACTGCCAACCTCGATTCCATAACCGAGGAAAAGATATTGGAGGTATTGAAGAAAGTCTGCCAGGCACATACGATACTGTCCATTTCCCACAGGCTGTCCTCAATGGTCGCAAGCGATACCGTTGTTATACTTGAAAACGGCAGGGTCAAAAATGCCGGATCACCTGAAATACTCCTCGAGAGCGACGAATGGTACAGGAGTCACCTTGCCTTGGAGAAACTTACCTGGGGATGATCCTTGAATGCCCCCCAAAAATGGACCTCTGCTGCGAATATTATTGCATAGATAAAAACAAAACTGCTGCAGCGGTAAGATCCAGGGGGGAATAAAAATGAAAAAAATCATGGCAGTATTAATCGGCAGTATTTTTACAGTAACGTTATGGAGCAGCGCAGCTTTTGCAGATGGAACTGCAATGGTGAATACGGCTTTAACGTCCGGGACGGCAGTATCGACGACGAATGCAGCAATATCGACGACAATTGCGGCAGTTACAACGACTTCGGCCGGTGTAACGGCCGGAACGGGAACGAATGTTTCTATCACCCCTGATAACATATTTTACAGTGTAAAAAGGCTTGTCGAAAATATCCAGGTCGCTTTGACCTTTTCGCCTGAAGGCAAAGCCGAGCTTTTTGTGACGCTTGCCGACAAAAGGCTCGCAGAGGCGGATATAATGGTGGAAAGGAACAAGCAGGAGCTCGTCGAGCAGGTTATGAAGGCTTATGTAAAGACAGTGTCGGACGCAAATGAAAAGCTTGAGGAGGCTGCAAAGTCGGGCAGCGATGTTAAGGCAACGCTGGATGATATCCGCATCATAGAACAGACGGCCGACAAACTGGTCATCAGAGCTACCGGCGTTATTCCGGCGGGTTCTGCCGATGCACTCAAGACAAAAGTTGCCGACCAGGTAAAGGCTACACTCGCAGTACAGGCATTTACCATAGCCAGGGCGGATATGAAGGATGCGAATACCGCATTGAAGGCTGCCGACAGCGCGCTGGAAACAGCTCAGAAGAGCGGGGACCAGACTGCCATAAAAGCTGCTGAAGCGAATCAGCAAGCAGCGCAGCAGGCAAAAACCAACGCTGAAAATGTAAAAAATCAGGTCGAAGCATACAAGAATGAGATCGTTAAAGCTGTAAAAGATAACATGGATGAAAAGTCCGGCGGAAATGAAGATAATCAAGATAATCAAGATGAAAACAAGGACGATGAAAATGAGAACGGTCATAAGCTGAGTCCAGAAGAGCTGCAGGCAATGATCGCCCATATGCAGGCTATCATTGACAAACAGCAGCAAAAACGGGCCGAACAGATAGTAAAACACAGCGGCCAGCCCGGCAATGCATCCGCTATGATCAGTAAAAATGCCGATAAGCAGCTTGCCAAAGCACAGGCAAGGATCGATGCACTGAAGGCTCAGCTCAGTGCAGCTCAGGCCGGTCCGACAACAGGCAGCGGCATAACCGCCGGCCGGACAGCAGCCACGTCGGGCGTGATCACTTCAAATAATGCAGCTGCACGGAACATATCCGGCGATGAAGACAGGGACAAGGACGAAATAAAAGCCGGGGATCACAAAAACGGAAAAGGCTCCGGAAAAATCAAGAACACGGGCAAAAGCAGTGAAAAAGACCGGAATAATGATAATGAAGACCAGAATGAAAATGAAGACTGATAAAGGACAGACTGTTGTTCATACAAATTTGCCGGGGATCCAGTATCCCCGGCTTTTCAATGCGCTTGTGATTTTTAATTGATAAAATTCTTTCCAGCTTTCAGCCATCTGCAGGACCGTGCCTCCAGAAGATCTATGCATCGGAACAGCAGCAGCCCCAGTATACTGAGCGCCAGGATGCCGCTGAACATATTTACATAGTTCACCATTACCCAGCTGTTCATGATGTAATATCCTATACCGTATGTCGAAGCGAAATTCTCTGCGAAGAATATTATCGAAATGCTTATGCCCGAACTGATGCGGAGCGCTGTAAATATTTTGGGCAGTGCGGCGGGGATTATCAGATGCCGGTATATATCCATCCTTCCGAGCCTCAGTGAAAGCACCGAGTAAAACAGCTCCTTCGGAATTTCCAGAACGGAATCTCTGGCGGCGATAATGAACTGAAATATGATGATTATTATTATCAACGTTATTTTTGGCAGGTTACCAAGCCCGAGCAGGATCATAAGTATCGGGAGGAATGCGATCTTGGGGATCGGGTAGAGTATGTACAATATCGGCGTTACCAAACTGTCGGCTTTCTTATTCGTACCTATCCAGATACCGATCAGGGAACCCAGGAGCAATGATACGGCAACAGCGGCAAGAACCCTGCCCAAACTGGCCAGCAGGTGGAGCGCCAATGTTCGAGGGAATATCGCAATGAAGTTTTTTATTGTTGCACCGGGGGAGGGTATCACCGCGGAACCTACCGCCAGATGCATTACATACCAGAACAGCAGGACGATGAGGCAGGCGTAAAAGGTCTTGACAGATCTCATTTCGCTAAGCTTCTTCATCAAGCCACCCCCTCACCAGAACACAGGTCTTGTAGAAATCCGGATCGTTCCTGAGCGCGGTTTTCCCAAATACCGGATTATCTATCGTCTGCTTGATTTTCCCGTTTTTCATAATGATGATGGTCCTGCCCAGAAAGACGGCTTCTTCTATGCTGTGTGTCGCAAGGACAAGTGTCACGCGCCTCTCTTTACAGATCCGGCTTATGAGGTCCTGTATATGTTCTCTCGTTATGGCGTCGAGTGAGGAAGAGGCTTCGTCCATTAAAAGCAGGTCGGGCTCGAGTACCAGCGCCCTGCCTATCGCAACGCGCTGCTTCTGCCCACTGCTCAGTTCCCCTGGAAATTTTCCGGCGCATTCTTCCAAACCTAATGTTTTCAGAACGTCTGCAGTCCTGATTTCGGTTTCGGCCTTGAGATATCCTCTCGCTCTTAAAGGGAAGGATATGTTGTCGCATACGGTTTTCCAGGGCAGAAGCCCATATTCCTGAAGTATAAGGCCGGTGCTCTTCCTTACGCTTTTCAGCATTTCGCCGTTTATTTCGATAATGCCCGTGTCAGGTCTGAGAAGACCCGACAATGTGAGCAAAAGCGTTGTTTTTCCGCATCCTGAAGCCCCGATGATCGAACAGGAGGTTTCGCTCTCTATCGACAGGGAGATATGATCCAGAGCAGCTTCTTCACCGTAACGTATGCTCAAATCGCTGATTTTGATCATTGCTGTGCAAATTTCCCTTCGACCAGGTCTTCGTATTTTACATCCAGCTTGATTCCCAACACCTTTTCATTCCAGTCGATTATACCCTGCAGATATTTCCTATCCGGGATACTTGCACTGTTATATGCGGGGATTATTATCATATCCTTGATTTCAGGCTTTAGCTTCAATGATTCGATCAGGATATCCCTGGCTTCGGCATCACTCTTGTTGATCTCGTCAACTGCCTGGTCGTAGGCTTTATGGAAAAGCCTGATCGCCTTTTCCTTGCTTTTTATCGCCTTACCCGTGAATACCATGACATCGGGAGAAAATTCATCGGTATTGCCGATCAGCTTTTTGGTCAAACCGTTCAGTTCGCCCTGCGAGGCCATGGGTTCGGGCACCACGGCCATGTCCAGCGCCCCTTTGGCCACCATTTCGAGCCTTGCGGGTATTTCATCTATGTATACTTTTTCCACATTATATTTATCTGAAAGGAGGCGGTCGGTAAGGTAGTTCGTAACGCTGACCTCCATCATACCGGCCTTTATATCCTTCTTTTCCTCAAAGCCCTTTTTAATGAGGAACGGAAATACTCCGTCCGTGCAGGTTGTGACCTTGATATCGAAACCGTTCCCAACATTATTGACAAGCGCTATCACATCGGTCATCGCACCGTCCAGTTCACCGCTCTGGAGTGCGCTTTGCCTGTTCATTGCATTGGTATAGACCTGGATATCCATATCCAGCCCGAGTTTTTCAAACAAACCTTTTTTGTCCGCAAGCAGGATAGGCGCTGAATCTACAGCCGGCATTATGCCGATCTTAAGGCTCATTGAACTGTCTTTCCCCTGGGTGGAGGCGGTTTTACTGCTGCAGCCTGTAAATGAAAGGATACCGGTGGCTACGATAAGAACCATTACCGCTTCTAATACTATGTGCTTTACTGTTCTCATACTCATTTCATACCCCCGAAAAATAGGCTTTTATTTACATTGTATGTCTTTGCTGCGGATTTATCAAATATAAAAAGACGGTGGTACGGATACACACGGCCAATATCAGGTACTTTTAGCTCTACATAATCATATGATACATAAGATTATTTGAAGGTAGTGATATATATGCCATACTGCCCGATGGGGATCGTATATTACCGCTTCAGCCCGGCAACAGGGAACGTTCCGGTGATCGGACCCGGCCCGGCCGAGCCTGAAAAGACTATCTCAGGCGTTAAAAAATCCGCTGGGGACCTGAGATGTTACATGCATTTATTATGGTCGCAGCATGTTTATTGGACAAGGATGTTTATCATAAGTACGGTTTTCAGTCTGCCAGACATAGATACCACCACTAAGCGCCTTCTCAGGAACCCCGAGGATTTCAGGGCTGCTTTGAGGCCATTTTACGGCGCAGGCGCAGACCGTTTCGCCGACCTTTTGAGGGAGCACCTCCTGATAGCCGCCCAGCTTGTTAAGGCGGCAAAAGCAGGTGACAGCAAGACAGCCGCAGATGCCGAAAAAAGATGGTATGAAAATGCCGATGAGATAGCGGCATATCTTGGAAGCATCAATCCATACTGGAGCGCTGAAGAATGGAGATCCATGCTGTACGAACACCTTGCCCTTACAAAAAAAGAGGCTGTCGAAATGCTGACCGGAAAATATTCCGACAGTATATCGACCTTCGATGATGTGGAAAGAGAAGCGCTGGTCATGGCCGGGGTAATGGCTGACGGGCTGATAAAGCAGTTCGGCCTGTAGCAGCTTAAGGCCAGATGTTCCCCGGATCGACGCCATAGACCTGGACTATCTCCAGCCGCGTGCTGTTTGCTATATCCCTGGGTGTGACAAGTATGCCTCCGTTCGAGTCGAAATCTGCGCCGAAGTTTTTGAAAGCCTGCCATACCAGATGTGAACAGTGTGTCCCGGCTATTTTCGCCTGTATGGTTTTAGAAGATCCAAATGCGTCTTTTGGTTTGAAGATACCTGTCATCAGATCGTAAGGGATATCATTCAGCCTTTCTACCGCGGATCGCGCGATCACTTCCAGACCGTAATCGGTAAAGCCCTTTGCACGCAGCAGCATAAAATTCGGGTAATTGGTCCATTTCCTGATATCCTGTATGGAGGAATTTGTGCCCAGTACTACGGATTCCAGCGTCAAACCGCGCACCGGATCTATGACGAGAGCTGTATGTCCGTTTCTCCAGCCGAGAGTATGGGACGACTTTGTGACCAGGATGTCACCGCTATGGAGGGCTGCAAACTCGGTACCGTATATCAGGTTCCCGTGATCGTCCACCAGGGATTCCTCCTTTGATACCGGGCTGTTGTTCTCACAAATGTATCTGACGTCTTTGAAAAAGTAATCCTGAAAACGCTGGATATACTGCGCAGAATCGGGGTTTTGAGCACGCAATTCGTCTATGCCGGGCCTGCCGAGACCGGTCTGGAAAAACAGCGTCCTGTAGTCTGCATCTGAAAGCCTGCTTTTTGCCAGAATGGGCAGGATATCTGTCCTGGGATAATCCGGGGATATGTGCGCCTGAGGCTCGATAATCGCATTTGCGATCGTCAGGTATAATGCAGGTATCATACATATCGCCAGAAATATGATCAAATTTCTGAATGCTCTTCCTGATGTACGTTTCACCGAAGACGCCTCCGATTATCCTTCATTCACCTTTGAGCGACCATAATACGCGGCCGTTAATGGTAATAGCGTACCTGAAGGCTTATTTACAGGTTATTGCCTGCTTAACTGCAGCATACTCTCTTTTGACATTTTTAATCCTATTTTTGCAGCATATGCCCTGATGACCAGTATTGCCTTTTTTCGCAGATACCTGATTTTCGCTTCGGGATAATAGGCCATCGGCAGCTTTGTTGCAATATTCGTAATGAATTTTGAAGAGGTCTTTTTTGAAAAGTACTCTGCCAAAAGCGCTCCTGTTTTGAATTGGCTGATATAAATGAGGGAATACCAGAAATTGACCATATTAATATTGCAGTCTGATTTCCAATATGCCTTATACTGTTCGCCAAGTGAGGCGCGGCAGCCTTCTCCGGGCAAGGCCGGATCCGCGATGCCTTTTTTGACTGCGATCTTGATGATATCCGTGCCGGGCAGAAAATATAAACCGTGCAGCTGGAGCTCGAAGGGTTTTGTCAGTTTTGAGCAAAGCTCGTATGTCTCCCGTATGTCTTCCTCTGTTTCAAATGGATGGCGCAGCATAAAATCATATACTATATGGGGAACTTTCAGTTCGCTTAAGACTCCGGCTGCATTAAGAATATTCTCTTGCGTTTCGCTGCGGTGGAATATGTCCTTTCGAATAGAAGCAGATCCGCTTTGTATACCCATGACTACCTTGTATAGACCCGCTTCCGCCAGTTTTCCCACTGCATAGGCATCCGTTTTCAAAGGATGTCCCCATATTTCGAATGGGAGCCGTATGTTTGTTTTATACTCGTACGCGAATTTATCTATCCAATCTTTTTCATCCGGAAATATTTCATCCCAGAATCTTATTACTTTAAGCCATTTCATATGGACCAGCGCCTCTTCGAGTTCGCCGATGACACTTTCGACGCTTCTGTAACGCACATATTTCCCTTTTCCCGAATAAAGCCTCCTGAGATTGACGGAAGAGCAATACGAACATGCGAACGGACAGCCCCTGGACGCCAGTGTTTCGTAACTTATCGACCGGGTCAGAGGATCTTCGTTTATTAACCTGTTATTGTTTATGAGAAATTTATTTTTAAGACCGATAATAGGGTAGCTGTACGTGTCAAGTGTTTCGTTAAGGGGGTGCAGCTCGTTTATGACAATAGTTCCGGACGGATTTATCCCTCCGGACGCACCCATGTATTTCCGGTCGACAAGCGGAGGAGCTTCATATACCGGCTCAACGAAGGCAAGATTCTTAATATCTTTATAATACTTTCCGCCAAGTATGGCGCCAGCTAACTCGACCAACGCATCCTCGCCCTCTCCGCGCAATACAAAGTCGGCATGATGCAGAGCCTTATCCGGAAACAATGTCGCAAACACTCCGCCCCAGACTATCGGAATGGAAAAAGCGGAGCGAAGTAAGTCATTCACCTTGATAACGTTCTCGATATATAATGAAGACATTACACTGAGGCCAATAAGTCCTGGGTCCAGTTCAGCCACTAGCTTTTTAACAAGCTGAAGCTCCGTATCGGTAACCTCTTCCGGTCTGATACTGTTGAACTCTTTTAAAAACAGTGTATACACGGTAAAGCCGGATTTTATGAGCGATCTTTCCAGAAATCTGACGCCCAGCGCCTTTGTGTTGTAAAATCCAATGAGAAGTATCGGTTTGTTTTCCATTTAAGAGCCTTTCGTCTGTTTTTCTATCAACAGTATTTGATGTTTAACTATAGCGTCCCCGTTTTTACTGTAAAAATTCACCTGTATATTCGGTTGATTCAAATATAGACTGCTCGGTCAATATGTGTTATCATAATAATTGACCGAGCAGTCTATAATGTTCCGGAGGCTTTAATAATGAAAAGAGAAGAAAAAAACCTGCTGACAAGACATAAAATTATGGAAGGTGCTTTAGCTGAGTTTGGTGAGAGAAACTACGAACAGGCGGCGATGAATAACATCTGTAAAAACAATGAAATATCAAAAGGCATTATCTACCACTACTTCAAGGACAAGGATGAGTTGTATCTTGCATGCGTGCAGGAGTGTTTCGATGTACTAACATCTTATTTGATGAAAACAGGGTGCGAGGAGATCGGAGAGCTTGAGAATGCGTTACAGAGCTATTTTGATGCACGGTTCAGCTTTTTCAGCCAAAACCCATACTATTTCAAAATCTTCTGTGATGTGATTTCCAATCCTCCAGGGCACTTAAAAACAGCTATAACTGAAATCAAAAAAGACTTCGACGAATTGAATGTGCGTATGCTTACCAAGCTTTTAAGCCGTACAACTCTAAGAAACAACATCAATACAGAGGAAGCTGTATCAAACTTTTGCTGGTTCCAAAACTATTTTAATTTGGAATATCAAAAAGAGTTTGAGGAATGTCTGGATAAAAAAGCTCTGCCTAAACTGCACGAGGAAAACTGCAAAAAATTCGTGGATATATTACTTTACGGAATAATAGAGAATGGATGAGATTATGACAACTGTTTTGATGATATTGCGCCTATTGCCCAAAAAGGGCTTTGAAACTGGCTGGAGAGATTGAAACAAAAAATGGAATTTACCTTGTAAAAACGAAGGAGAAATAACATGATGCTCGAAAAAGAAGAAAAGGCTGAAATAATTAAAGCGTTTTTCCCCGATGAACCAGAAAAGATATTTGATTATATTTTTCTGTTCAACGAACTGATGATGAAATATAATTCTGCCATAAGAGAGATTAAAACAAAGCTAGAAGTACTCAATGACGAGCTTTCTCTCGGCAATCGCAACAATCCGATTATATCCATTCAGTCACGAACTAAAAAACCTATCAGCATTGTCCAAAAGCTTAAAAAACTTGGCAAACCAACAACCTTGGATTCCATTGCTGAAAACTTGAATGATGTGGCGGGAATAAGGGTTATCTGTTCTTTTATTAATGACATATACAAAATATCCGATATGCTTTCAAAGCAGGATGATATAGCAGTTATTTCAATTAAAGATTACATTAAAAATCCAAAACCAAACGGATACAGAAGTTATCATATAATTGTAGAGGTTCCTGTTTTCTTTTCGAACTGCAAACAGCTTATGCGTGTTGAAATTCAGATACGCACAGTGGCAATGGACTTTTGGGCAAGTTTGGAGCATCGGATGAAATATAAAAGTGATATTGGAAATGCAAAAGAAATAACGGATGAATTGAAAGAATGTGCAGATGTTATAGCAAAAACAGATATGCAAATGCTTAAAATAAGAAATAGGATTGAAAAAAATGAATTACGGTGAAGAGTGATAGTTGACGCGATCCAATTATGGCTATTTGCTTGACAAAGAGGACTGAATCTGGTACTCTACTAAAAAAAGACAAATGCGTTGATAGGGACAACACACCGGAGATTGCGTTACAGAGAGCTGTTGAATGCTGCGAAACAGTGCGCGGAACGGAGAAGTGGCTCACCCTTGAGCAGTCGGCTGAAAGCCTTGTATTGGCTACATAAAAGGCGAGTAGGTGTGAACGGGTCTCCCGCCGTTACAACGGGAAGGCATTCATCAGCAAAACTGGCCGATGCCGTAAAGAGGGTATATCTATACCAAACGGAGTGGTACCGCGGAAATTAAAGCTTTCGTCTCTGACAGAAATGTCAGTTGACGGAGGCTTTTTTATTTGCAATCTTAAGACAGTCAGCCTGTAAAGACTGAAATTACGCAAGCTTAAGCTTTTAGATGATATGGTAGTATAAAGTAGTTGTATCGGGAGGGGTTCATTATGAAAATTGCATTTTCCACACTGGGATGCCCGGACTTTGACTGGCCGGACATTTACTCCATGGCAAAGGATCTCGGCTTTGACGGCATCGAGATCCGCGGACTCGGGAAAGACATATTTGCTGTGCAGGCGCAGCCTTTTACGGAGCAGCAGCTGCCCAATACCGTCAAAAAACTGGCGGAGTTAAGGCTGGAGATACCATGCCTGTCATCGGGCTGCTGTCTGAAATTCAAGGAAAGCGATGGGAAAAACTGCGATGAGATCATACAGTACATCGATCTTGCCGCTAAATTAAAAACACCGTATATAAGGGTCCTTGGGGACCTTGAGCCTCAGGCAGACGGCGAGGTGGACGATGAGGCAGTCATATCCGCACTGAAACGCCTTGCCCCTATAGCCGAAGAAAAAGGCGTCACACTGCTTATGGAAACAAACGGCGTATATGCGGATACCAGTCGGCTGGGCAACCTGCTCAATGCTGTGGCCAGCGACTCGGTCGGCGCTCTGTGGGATGTTCACCACCCTTACCGTTTTGCCGGTGAAAAAGCCGGAAAAACCGTGCAGAACCTTGGCGCATATATAAAATATGTCCATGTCAAGGATTCCGTCATCGAAAACGGAAAGATATCCTACAGGCTTATGGGCAAAGGAGACCTGCCCATAGACGATTTCATGCGTGCGCTGAGGTCTATAAACTACGAAGGTTATGTTTCGCTTGAATGGGTAAAACGCTGGGCCAGCGACTTAAGTGATGCAGGCATCGTCTTCCCGCATTTTATGAATTTCATGAGTGCATACCTGGAAAAGGGGACGCAGAGGGGCCGCCTGTTTTACAACAATGCGAAGACAGGTCAATTCGTCTGGGAAAAGGATTCGTTGATCGACCTGACCTTCCCGCAGGTTCTGGACCGTATCGTCGATGAATTCCCAAATCAGTACGCTTTCCGTTATACTACCATGGACTACACCAGGACCTATTCCGAATTCCGTGACGATGTCGACACCTTTGCCAGGGCGCTCATATCACTTGGTGTAAAACCGGGAGACCACGTATCCATCTGGGCTACCAACGTTCCCCAGTGGTACATAACCTTCTGGGCCGCGACCAAGATCGGAGCGGTGCTTGTCACTGTCAATACGGCTTACAAGATATATGAGGCGGAGTACCTGCTGAGGCAGTCCGATACGCACACGCTGGTCATGATAGACGGTTACAAGGATTCAAATTACGTTGAGATAATCAAGGAACTGTGCCCCGAGCTTGAAACCGCGGAAGCCGGAAAACCGCTTCATATAAAGAGGCTGCCGTTCCTTCGCAATATCATTACTGTTGATTCGAGACAGAAGGGCTGCCTGACGTGGGACGATGCGGTCGCATTGGCTGAGACGACGCCGATAGAGGAGGTTTACCGCCGCGCTCTGTCACTCAACAGGCACGACGTCTGCAACATGCAGTATACCTCGGGTACTACGGGCTTCCCCAAGGGCGTAATGCTCACACACTATAATGTCGTCAACAATGGCAAAAACATAGGAGACTGCATGGACTTTTCCACTGCGGACCGTTTGATGATACACGTGCCCATGTTCCACTGCTTCGGAATGGTGCTTGCAATGACGGCGGCGATGACCCATGGCGTCACAATGTCTCCCATGCCGTATTTCTCTCCGAGGCAGTCGCTCGATTGCATCAACAAAGAGAAGATAACGGCTTTCCACGGTGTTCCGACGATGTTCATAGCAATGCTTGAGCATGAGGATTTCCCGAAGACCGATTTCTCGTATATGAGGACAGGTATAATGGCCGGGAGCCCGTGCCCTGTCAAGGTGATGCAGGAAGTCGTCAATAAGATGAACATGTCGCAGATCACAATCGTATTCGGCCAGACCGAATCTTCGCCCGGCTGCACGCAAACCCGTGTTGAAGACTCCATAGAACTGCGTGTCAACACGGTCGGACGAGTGCTCCCCGGAGTCGAGTGCAGGATAGTCGATCCCGAGACGAACCGAGAGCTTCCCCCCAATACGGACGGCGAGTTTGTCGCAAGAGGCTACAATATAATGAAGGGTTATTACAAAATGCCTGAGGCGACAGCGGCGGCCATAGATGAAAACGGCTGGCTGCATACGGGCGACCTCGCAAGGGTGGATGAGAACGGCTATTACAAGATCACGGGCCGCATCAAGGATATGATAATCCGCGGAGGAGAAAACATATACCCGAAGGAAATAGAGGATTTCATCTACACACACCCTAAGGTGAAGGATGTACAGGTGATCGGCATTCCCGACAAGCAGTACGGCGAGGAGATAATGGCATGCGTGGTCCTGAAGGATGGCCTTGAGCTGACTTCAGACGAACTGAAGGATTATTGCCGCTCTCACATGGCAAAACACAAGACGCCGAGGTATATCGAATTCGTCACCGAATTTCCGATGAACGCGGCGGGCAAGATTATGAAATACAAGATGCGCGAATGGGCTGTCGATAAACTTGGTCTGCAGGCGGAAAGCCGCATAGTTACTGCATAACTGGCCTGGTAGCAGGTCTTGCTGCAGCAGGCGGCAAATTTATTGTATGAAAAGCCGGAATAGCATTTTTTGCAATGCATCCCGGCCTTTTATTTTTTGGTATAACCGTCAATAACAAATTTCAAACAGCTGTTGGTAATCGGATGCAAGACCTTGCTGTATTCATGCGGAGACGTTCTCATGCCCTCCCTGGCCCATTGAGCAACAGTGCTGGTCACGGCATTCGTGAAATAAACGGCGGTCATTTTCATGTCATCGGCGGACATCCTGCCCGATCCCGGGTTTTTCATTATGGACTGCATGATCGTATCGTAAACGATGGCGTAAAAATGATCGCGAAGACTGTTCTGCACATCGGATGTCAGCGCTGTTACATAGAAATCCTTGTTTGCGTACAAATGATCGAGCAATTCGTCTATGATAGAATTATCATTGTTCAGATCCTCGATGGATGCATACTCTTTATCAAAGATCCAGCAAATAAGCTCCTGCTTATCCCTGAAATGATAATAGAAGGTCTTGCGGTTCAATCCGCAGTTATTGACGATATCCTGAACACTTATCCTGTCCAGCGGTTTATTCCGCATTATCGATTTGAGAGTATCGGCAAGCAGCTGCTTTGTAAGCTCCGGCTTTGACAACGACCGCACCTCCTTCCGTCAGCGACTGAATGAAAATTGCACAAAACCTTTAATGTGTGTAAAAATAGGACAACCGATTATATATATTGGTTAACATCTATATTACACCATGCTAAACTGATTGTAAATCTGCGGAAACTGCATGTCTTCGTTGTTTAGGCAGTCTTTTTTGCGCAGATTGTCTATACTATATTAAAAGAAATTATGCTATTATAGTTTCCAAGGATAAGGATGGATTAAAAAATGAAACACTATTTTGAGGATGCCGATGCCGTGCTGAAGGCGCAGGAATCCTCCAATGATGGACTGAGCGCTTCACAGGCTTCGGAAAGGCTTCAGAAATACGGCAGGAACAAACTCGCGGAAGGCAGGAAGAAACCTTTACTGCTGCGGTTCCTCGATCAGATGAAGGATCCCATGGTAATTGTACTTATAGCTGCAGCAATTATTTCGGGCGCTGTCGGTGAGCTTGCCGATATGATCATCATACTTGTGGTCGTAGTACTGAATTCGGTCCTTGGCGTCGTACAGGAGGGCAAGGCCGAAAAGGCCATCGAAGCTCTCCAAAGAATGTCTTCGCCTTTTTCAAAAGTCAGAAGGGGCGGGAATGTAGTTC
>Ga0207800_1000076_pt1 | contig 37550 bp, 34 predicted proteins | sample LuqExpMetageno11_FD_187769 | JGI IMG/M metagenome (GOLD analysis project Ga0207800, IMG submission 187769) | Tropical forest soil microbial communities from Luquillo Experimental Forest, Puerto Rico - Sample 11 (SPAdes) | ecosystem: Environmental > Terrestrial > Soil > Tropical forest ... | reverse complement strand
GGGCTGCTCCGGTGCTCCACTTGCGGACAAAGCCTGTCCTTCGCAAGAGGCGGCAACAGCAAGACCAGCGGCGGCAAGGGCGGACGTGGAAGCTTCGCCTGCAACCAGTCCCGGCGCAAGGGCAAGGAATATTGCAGCTTTCATTACATCAGCTACCTTGACATCTACACCATCATTTTAGAGGACATCCGGCGTAATGCGGCCATTGCAAAAGAGAATGAAGGCGCTTTCGTGGAAATGATGTCGGATATCAGCAAAACCAAGCTCAAAAAACAAATGGCAACAGCAGGAAAAGAAAAGGAAAAGCTGAAACACCGGGAAACCGAACTGCAAGCCATTTTGCGCAAGCTCTATGAGGACAATGCGCTGGGAAAAATCTCCGATGAGCAGTATATGGCGCTGTCAAAGGACTTCACTGACGAGCAAAGGCAGATAAAAGAACTGCTAAAGGCTTTGGAGGACACCCTCAGCCAGGTAGCGGAAAAGCAGGAGAACACAGCGAAATTCCTTGAACTGGTGCGGGAATACACCGATATTCAGGAATTAACCAAGCCGATACTCAATGAACTCATTGACAAGGTGGTAGTCTATGACGCTGAGAAAGCCAGAGGCGACCGGGTGCAGAGGATTGACATTTACTACAGATTTGTAGGTTTAATCGCGTAAATATCGAGGGTTACCTCGTTAAAAATATAATACCCCTGTAAACTATATTGACCCAACTGGATTTTCTAAAACTCGTGATTCGCAACCATTAAGCGATTGGTGGTTACAAGGCAAGGATGCAGAAGCTTTAGATAAAATGTATCAAAAAGAAACAGACCCTGCAAAGAGAAAGAAAATTAAGGAGCAACAGAAATATTTAGGTGAAAGAGATAAGCAGAGGAGACAGGAAAGAAATAAGAGCAAAAAGAAGGGTAAAAATAAGAGTGATATAAGCGGATGGGATATAGCTGCAGGAATTGGATTAGTTATAGTAGGAGGGGTAGCAACTGCTATATTAGCCGCCGATGACACTACTGGAATCGGAGTGTTAGATGACCCCTTGATGGCAGGGACAGGTGGAATGGTTGTAAAAGGATTAACTATGGTTTTCGGTCATTAGCAAAGGAATTTAGCGACTGTTATTGAAATAGCATAATTAAAAGAGATACCACTATTAGGGAGTGTATTTTTATAATGCACTCCCTAAACAAATAACGGCTCAAAAGGTACCAATTTTTACATATGAGTTTGGAGGAAAAACATATGGGAAATAGCAATCTTGGATTTGATTTAAATGATATGAGTTCTGAAGATAAGTACAATCTTTTAAACAAAATAAGTGACTTGGATAGTATAACTGAAAAAGATCTAGAGATTTTGAATATTTTATCTCATGACAAAGGAGATGAAATAAGGTCACAAGTAGCAGAAATACTTGAAAATTCAGAAACTATAGAAGCGGAAAATATATTAATTAGATTACTTAAAGATACAGACGGATTAGTTAGAGCTGTTTCCTGCGATTCTTTACGCTATAGTAGTTCTCTAGAAGTTCTTAATCTTTTAATGGATATCATAAAAAAAGATAAAGTAGATTTAGTTAGAGGAAATGCTGCATCTTCAATAGCAAGTATTTTAGTAAACACTAATAAAATAGAAAAAGAATATATAGACTTCTTTGAAATTCTTTTAAACAAAGAAAAGGTTAAATGGGTAAAATTAAAGATCTATAAGTCATTATATACTTTAGGAGAAAGTGATTATTTATTTAAACTTCTTGATGAGTTAAAAAATAAGCAATTTAAAAAAAGAGGGTTGGTAGTAAATCTATTACATGAGGTAGTATCAGATGAGAATCGAGAAATAATTCAATCTTCACTTAGAGAAATGCTGAAGACAGAAAAAACAATATTAGTTAAAAGTATCATTGAGAGAACATTAAAAGATATTGAAGAAAATATGACCGTTTAAGCCTTATATGGAGCAATCTGTCTAAGGCTTAAGGGACGAGGGGGCAGGTACAATGCTATCAGGTTAAGCTATCGCCCCTATTATCCTTACTATTACAAGGCTCTTCGAAGGGCTTTTGAATACTTACTTGTACGAATTCCTTTGTCACGTTCAAAAGCCCTTCCCTTTATCACCGGAACCACATTCCTCTTAACTTCTTTGATGAACTTATCATAAAGCATTCCTTTTTTATCATCATCTTCTTCTAGGAGCATCTCAATCAGTGAGTTCTTAAGCTTGGGGAACACGGACTTGATGGCGAACCTCTTTCCGGCTATCTCCATATGCCGTTCAAGGCAGATGCTGATCTCGCTGCCGAACTCACGCAGCAAATCACGGTTTACGTACTCCCGAATTGCCGCGTTTATGAATTGGGAGCGATTTTCAAAACCGAAGCGTCGGTGATTTTCGTCAGCGATACGCAGGGTGTATCGGCAATATTATTCATCGCCTGTTTTATTTTCATCCCCGTCGTCATCATTTTCCTGTTCATGCCCTGAGATCTCCATCTTTGAAACGGATACCTCATAAGCTACCTTTGTCAATATATCGCCGGATTCGAGCTTCTTTTGGTAGGTCCTGCTCTGGATCCTGCCCCAAACCTTTATATTATCTCCTACGGAAAGTCTTTCTGAAAATCTTGCATTTCTGCCCCAGGAAATACAGGGTATATAATCGGATTTATTGTACGGACGGTTTACCGCGAGCAGTATGTCGGTGATCTCTCTGCCGAACGGTGTGGTTCTGTAAATAGGCTTTTTACAGATAAAACCATTCAAATATATCTGATTGGGGTTCTTGATCTTTTTTTCATCTTCGAGGAATATGATATCTCTTGCAAATACAGTGAGCAGCAGCCGGTTTCCTTCATTGTTATAACTGTTATAGGAACGGAACTGGCCTTCAACCTCTATTACAGTTCCGATCTCCAATTTGTCCTTGCTTGCGAGCCTTTCCGAGATCGTAACAGGTATCCTGTCACTGCTTTCGCTTAGCCTTGGAACATCCAGCATGAAATAATAAAAACCTTCGCCATAAACCTCATGGCTGAATTCAACATTGGATACCACTTTACCGGAAATAGTCGCCATATTGTTCTCTATGATGTTACCGACCATCCGACCCCCACTCTCCTCTCAAGGTTCATCTGTATTTTGATGCATTTTTCTAATGTATGTTTATTCGAGAATGGCCTGTTTTAGAATAAAAAACTTATTCATACAAATTACTATTTTATATTATATTACATAATTTGCGGCTTGCAAATCCCTGAAATCAAATTTTGGAATATAAATGCTCACATTGTAGGATTTTCATTGAGATTGTTGAGATCTATACCATTAACTATGGCAAATGAGGCGGCAGCCAGTAAATTATGGCTGTCCAGTTCGCTTCCATCCAGGTGCAGCTTGTACTCCTGCGGTTCTATAACTCTACCGTCCCTTGCGGATACCGATCTCTGCAGACAGCATATGAAACCGTCCTTGTAAACCGAATCACCGATGCTTGATGTCGTGACGCTGGCTTTCGTATTGAAGCCGTAGGTTATGAACCTGTACTTCATGCCCTGCAGAAGCTTGATTAGTTCGCTGTCGTCGACGTTGACTATTGCAATGCCCCTGTCGTTCATACGTGAGAATATCTGCCCGAATTTCCTGGAATACTCATCGTTGTCCATTATCACAGAATCCTCTGCCTTATCGGTATAAATGAGTATGTCGAATTTCACATCATCCGAAAGGAAGTTGTCTATATCGGATAGTTCGGTTTTAAGAAGCAGCAGATCGATATTGTTTTTTTCGAGTTCACTGATATATGACTTCAGCCGACTACCGTCCATTCCAAGCAGGGTTGCAGAATCGAGTACGCTTACCTTTTCACCCTTCGACGAGAGAATAGAACTGATGATTGCAGCTGTCTGCAACTTGCCTTCACTTCCGAGGATCCCTGCTATCAGCATCTGAACAACCCCATTTTACAGAATCGGATATGGATTTATAATTTACCGTTCAAAAATTTTTATGTGTTGTTTTTCTGACGCCCTGTATGGTCGATATTGTAGTTTTCGCGAATGATAAGCTCCGAAACGGGTTTGAAGGAATAGCCCTTCGCTTTCAGCTCGGAAATCACATCAGGCAGCATTTTTGCGGTATGCGGCGTATCGTTGTGAAACAGTATGATGGAGCCCGGCCCGACCTTCGACCGTATTCGCTGCATTATCTCCTCCCTGCTTATCCCGGGCTTCCAGTCAAGCGAATCAACATCCCATTGTATCGTATAATAACCGAGTTTCTTCGCTTCTGACAGTACAGCATTGTTGTAATCGCCGTATGGCGCCCTGAAAAGGTCGCAGGCCGTACCTGTAAATCTTGTCAACAAATCCCCGCATTGTTTTATTTCAGTGGTTATTGCCGTCCTGTCCAGGCTTCCCATCCTGAAATGGGAATATGAATGGTTGGCGACGTCATGGCCTTCTCCGGCTATCATTTTTACCATATCCGGATTCTTTTCCGCCCATTGGCCTACCACAAAGAAGCTTGCCCTGACTCCGGCCTCCTTTAGCGCGCGCAGGATTTCAGGTATATCATCCGCTTCCCATGCGCAGTCGAAGGTTATGGAGACGGTCTTGTCGGACGTCTCAACGGAATATATCGGTATTTCCTTCTCTTCGGCAAATACGTTCAGCACGCCGGCTCCCGGCGGAATAAGCGAGTATACTGCAAATACCGAAAGAATCAGTATCATGAGATATAGCAGCAGACGACGCATATTAAAAATATAAAGCTTCATTTTTGACTCCAAAAACACAAAAACATCCTGTACTATATTATTTGATGCACACTCAGGATATGCCAAAGTGAACCGACCCGTCATATATTGGATATATGAATGACGTCAGGTATATCAAACAGCATATACGGATCAGGAGGCAATATGTGTGCGATAACGGGCTGGATAAATTTGAAGGAATATCTGAAAGATCAGATAAAAACAGTAGAAACAATGTCTGAAAAGCTTTCGGCAAGGGGGCCGGATTCCTCGGGAACGTGGAGTTCGGCCCATGCTTTACTGGCACATAAGCGTCTTGCCGTAATGGACCCAGCTGGAGGTCTGCAGCCGATGACGCGGCAAAGAGACGGCTTCGATTACTCGATCGTATATAACGGGGAGCTGTATAATTCACCCGATCTGAAAAAGGAACTTGAAAGTATGGGTTATGTCTTTACCACGAACTGTGATACGGAAGTGCTTTTGATTTCTTACATGCATTGGGGACCGGGATGCGTCGAACGTTTCAACGGTATTTTTGCATTCGGTATATGGGATGAGAGGGAACAAAGGATCTTCATGGCCAGGGACCATTTCGGAGTCAAGCCCCTGTTTTATGCATATACAGGAGATGACCTGATATTCGCATCCGAGTTGAAGGCATTGCTTGCGCATCCGTATATAAAGGCCGAGGTCGGAACCGAAGGCCTTGCCGAGGTGTTTGCGCTGGGGCCTGCAAAAACACCCGGTACAGGCGTATTCAGAGGCATTTCGGAGCTCAAGCCGTCGCACTGCATGGTATTTGACTGCAATGGGCTTAAGATACGCAGGTACTGGAAGCTGCAAAGCTTCGAGCATGAGGACGGCCTGGAAAAAACCATCTATACGGTAAGGGACCTGGTCCTTGATTCTATCGAAAGGCAATTCGTATCAGATGTCCCGCTTTGCACCTTCATGTCGGGAGGACTGGATTCGAGCGCGATATCGGCTCTGGCGGCACGATATTTCGCAAGGAATGGCAAAGGCAGGCTGCATACATATTCCATCGACTACAAGGATAATGAAAAATATTTCAGGTCAAGCCTGTATCAGCCCGATCCCGATGCTCCCTGGGTCAGGAGGATGATCGGCGTGTGCGGTTCGGAGCATCATTTTATCACGGTGGATACCGACGAGGTTGTCGAAGCTCTTGATTATGCCGTAGACGCAAGGGATCTGCCGGGCATGGCCGACATAGACTCATCTCTCTGGCTGTTTTGCAGGGAGGTCAAGAAAGGCGCTACCGTGGCGCTCTCTGGTGAGTGTGCGGATGAGGTGTTCGGAGGCTACCCATGGTTCCACCGGGATGAACTGATGAATGCGGGCGCTTTTCCCTGGGCCGGTAATATGGATCTGCGCATGAGCATTATGTCGGACGACCTGATCAAAGCAACCAGACCAAAGGAGTATGCGGCGCAAAGGTACAATGAGACTTTATCAAAAGTTCCGCAGCTTAAGGGTGAAAATGCTATTGACAGAAGAAGGCGTGAAATATTTTATCTCAATTTTATCTGGTTCATGCAGACCCTTCTCGACAGGAAGGACAGGATGAGCATGGCTCACGGCCTTGAGGTCAGAGTCCCGTACTGCGACTACAGGCTGGTACAGTATGTATGGAACATCCCATGGGAAATGAAAATGCTCGGGGGAAGGGAAAAAGGACTTCTCAGGAAGGCGCTTGAAGGAGTTCTTCCCGACGATGTGCTGTACAGGAAAAAGAGCCCATACCCCAAGACCCACAATCCGGCATATGAGGCGGCGGTGAAGGAAAAATTGGTCGGGATAATGCAGGATACCGGCTCTCCCCTGCCGCCGCTGATCAATAAAAATAATCTGCTGAAGCTTATCTCCGGCGAATCGGACCTCGGAAAACCATGGTTCGGCCAGTTGATGGCGCTGCCTCAGCTATATGCATATCTGATACAGGTGGATCACTGGCTGAGGAAATATGGGATATCGATGATTACTTGAAACGTTCCTCTTATAACTATCCTCTGGCTAGCCAGAGGATAGTTACTATTATTTCTGCTTTCGTGATGATCTTTCTGAAAGTAAGCTAATACCTTTCACCTAATATCAAACACAGAGCGAAGCCTTAAGGTTTCCGGGCTGCCTTCCAGTATCTCTACAGTATAGCTTCCACCGTTCATATCAAAATAGTTGTCACTAAGCAAAAGTTCACAGTCAGGGGAGCTAATTTCCACACTTTTTGCATAGGCCTTTGCATTTACGGTGATTTTATTCTCCCGGATCTCATAGGAAAGGCAGGGATCGGCAAAGCAGAAATGCTTGGGTGCTGTGAACAGTACTGTTCCGCTCGATATGCAATCACCTTCCGAAATGAATTCATAGCTAAAATAGTTGTTCAAAAAATCCGTGCTATTGAAATCAAGCTTGTCACACCACTTGCTTGAAAGCCTGGAGACGGACATCTCAATACTGCCTGATTCCAGTATCTGCGCATAGGAATCCCTCAAATACCATTTTATCGAACCTGTTATGTCACCCAGCGTTTCATTTGCCAGGCATAGATAAACAGAGGTTTCCACAGCAGAGGGTTCCATCACAACTGAGACTCTGTTTGCGGTCTCTCCTATTTCGCAGCAGGACAGCATTACCGGAGCGAAAAAGCGCTTTGCATAATAATGTAGTGCTTTCCACCTGCCGTAATAGTCTATTGAAGCCCAAGACGCCACAGGCCAGATATCGTTGAGCTGCCAGTAAATTGCGCCCATGCAGCGGCCCCTGTTTCGGCGCCAGTGCTCTACACCGCAGCGCATGGCTTCGGCCTGCAGCAGCTGCGATGCATAAATGAGCGTGTCCAGGTTGCAGGGATACAGGAAGGTTTGCGAGAGATAATTCATTATTTTCCCATTGGCGCCCTCGTTTCGCTGGTGCATTTCCATCACGCGGGAGAAAATATTCCTGTCCTCCGGCAGGGTAAAGCTTTCAACTGTTTTCATAGGCGGGAAGGACTGAAATCCAAACTCGGAAGCATACCTGAAATAGTATTTCCTATACTCGGCAAAAGGTACTCCCCCGTGCCAGACCTCCCAGTAATGGACATCCCCCCTGTTAAAGTCGTTGGGGTCGTCGAAGCCGCCGCCGGAGCTGGGAGATGCCGGCCAGTAGAAGGTTGCAGGGTCATAACACTTAAGCACCTCTGGAATGATATGTTCGAACATACGGATATAGTCCGACTGCGTTTTGCCATTGCCCTGATATGCTTTTTGAGCCTGGAACAATTCCATCTCATTGTTTCCGCACCAGAGCCCCAATGATGCGTGGTGGCGGAGCCTTCTTACATTGTCGATAAATTCCGCCCGAATATTTTTTTCAAAATCCGGGGTAAGGCGGTAATTGGCGCAGGCAAACATAAAGTCCTGCCATACTACAAGCCCCAACTCGTCGCATATATCATAAAAGAAATCGTCTGGATAATACCCGCCTCCCCATACCCGGACAGAATTGAAATTAGCCGCCTTGCACTGCTCCAACAGCCTGCGGGTCCTCTCTGGCGTAATACGCGACAGTATGTTATCCTCAGGGATATAATCCGCACCCATGGCAAACATCAGGGTACCGTTTACACATTGTGCAAAGCTTTCACCCCATTCATCCTTTTCTCTCACAACCGTCATGACACGCAAACCAATGCGTTTAGTATCGGTATCTACAACGAGGCCATTTTCCAGAAGCTCAACCTTAACGGTATAAAGCGGCTGTTTACCATAGCCATTTGGCCACCAGAGCCTTGGATTTTCAATCTCAGTTATTATTCCGTTATGCAACCGGTCCTCATATTCCTCCGGTCCCGTGACGGTTATCTGCACTTCGGCGGACTGTGACTGTTTGACGTTTACCGTCAAAAAAACATGTCCATCCTCATGGTGCTGAAGGATATGTATATCCTCAATCCTTGAGGAATCAACGCCTATGAGGCTGATATCCCTCCAGATGCCGGCATCCGGAAGCCTTGGACCCCAATCCCAGCCAAACATACAATGTGCCTTTCTGATATGGGGGAAACCGTTCATTGCATGGTAGGTTCCTCCAATAAAGTCCTTTTCCTGTTTATCCCTTATATATTTCACCGGGGACCGTAATATTATCTTAAGCTCATTCTCCGTTTTCCTCAAAAGGGCAGTTATATCGAACTCCCAGATACGATGCATGTTGTATGCATTCCCTGCAAGGCTTCCATTCAGATAAATGTCACAGATGGTATCAAGCCCGTCACAGCGAAACAATACCTTTTGGCATTTCCCAAGCTCCTCAGGCAAATCAAAAAACCTTGTAAATGTAAAGTCGCCGTCCATCAGCTTGAGTGCATCAAGCTCATTGTCTCTGTAATGTGGATCCTTCATTTCGTCGTTTTTCAATAAAAATGAATAGACAGAGCCTGGAACAGTCCCTTCATAGACATTTCCGCTTGAATCGCCCATCCTCCATGTGCCGTTTAAAAGTAATCGATGCATATTATCCGCTTTCTCCCTAATTCGTAAAATATTTTATCAAGGTGTTTAACTGCGGTCTTCAGCTGTCATATAGCTTTAAGGCTGTTCAGGTTAGTGACAGCCAGTTTTATTTTAGCATCTGCTTATATGTTAAGTAAACATTATTTTGGGCATATGTCCGGGCCATATCTGATACAGGTGGATCACTGGCTGAGGAAATATGAGATAGATATAAAAATGTAGCCAAAGAGCCATAAGTACTTTCCTGGCTCCGGCAATACAGCATAATCAAATCACTGTATATACTCCTGCACCGGTGCGATCTGCAGAAACAGCAAAAGCAGCCTTTCGGCTGCTTTTGCTGTTTCTATCAAGAGGGTGTATAACAATGTGTGATTGGAACTGGCTTAGTTGGTTGAGACGGAGTTGTTCTCTTCGTCCAGCGTTACTGTCAGGTTCAGGGTCTTACCATTCCTGTAGACCTCCATAGATACCTTGTCTCCCGGTTTATGCGTATTCTTCTGGTCTTCGAGTTCGCTGAAGGTCGTTACCGTCTTGCCGTCGAACTTGGTTATGATATCGCCTGCCTGTACGCCTGCTTTGTATGCTGCTGTCAGAGGCATTACCTCGTAAACGAGCAGACCGTTCGGCACATTATACTGCTTGGCCACATCAGAGTTGAAGCGCTGGTCGACCGACAATCCGAGATACGGCCTGCCTTTTATATATTTGAACTCCATAAGGCTCTGGGCTATATTGTTGGCTTCGTTTATCGGAATGGCGAACCCGATGCCTTCAACTGCCGTAGATGCTATTTTGACTGTATTTATTCCGACGACCTGTCCCTGCGAATTGACGAGAGCTCCACCGCTGTTGCCGGGGTTGATCGCAGCGTCTGTCTGTATCAGCTTGTATTCCTGTCCGTCTTCCAACTGCACGGTCCTGTTGATACCGCTTATGATACCAGCCGTTACCGAGTTCATGAAGTCGAAGCCCTCGGGATTGCCTATCGCGACTGCAAGTTCACCCGGTTTAACATTATCCGAGTTACCCAATTCCGCTGCAGGCAGGTTGGTGGCATTTATCTTGAGGACCGCGATATCCGTCTTCGGATCCCTGCCCACTACCTGGGCCGTATACATTTTATCCTTATTGTTCGAAAGTACGACCTGTATCTTCGATCCGTTAGTCAATGTGTTTGAATTCTGGTTCAGAGCGCTTTCTATAACATGGTTGTTTGTCAGTATATAGCCATCGCTTTTGATTATTATGCCTGAACCGTAACCGACGCCGCTCTGCCCGAGGTTAAAGAAGAAATCGCTGCCCTGTGCCTGTACCGTTACCTCGATGCCTACGATCGACGGACTTACTTTTTCTACGATGGCTTCGACAGGCGAGGTGGATTGTGTGATCTCCACCTTCTTATATACACCGTTATTGCTTGATGCTGCCGTAGTCTGATCTGTGTTGCCGAACCATGAATTGACGGTCGGCTGTATTGCCGGGGCAAGGAAAGTACTTGCCGAAAACATGGCGCCGGCGCCGAGTACCGCACTTAGTACAGATACAAGGATCAACTGGCCTGTCCCTACCCTGCCCTGCTTCGATTTCTTGACGTTTTCCTTGTAATAAGCCTTACTTTCAGGCTGCGAAGCGCCTGACTGAGCATATTGCTGTGATGCGGCCGACTGTGCATATGCCTGGTCGTATTGCTGCGATGCCCCGGTCTGGCTGTACTGCTGTGCGTTGGCGGCTGCCGTATTATTGCTTTCATTATGTCCTATGTCCATGCTATTTTCCTGATTAGCGTTTTCATTATTTACGCTGTTGATATTGTTGTTATTTTCGTTTTCCTGATTGAAATCTTCCATAATCAAAACCTCCTGTACTGAATGTACTGCATTTGTTGTTCTTAACTTACCGTATGACTTTATTTTAAAGCGTCTATTTGAAAAAACTATGAATAATCTGTAAACAATGCTCAGTCCGGCATATAATTTTTTGCTTCCGGCTGCGGGTCGGATTCCTTGCTCACTGCGGCCAACGTGAACGTAAATGCCGTACCTTCACCGGGCTTGCTTTCTACCCATACGTCCTGACCGTGCTCGTTTATGATATTCCGCACGATAGCCAGGCCCAGGCCGGTGCCCGTCTTGTCCCTGCTCCTGGATTTGTCTGCTTTGTAGAACCTGTCCCAGATCATGTCCAGATCGTCCCGATCTATACCTATACCTGTGTCTTTGATACTAATTTCAGCCTTGTCCCTGCGTTTGCGTGTTACGATGCTTATTTTGCCCCCTGCCGGAGTAAACTTTATTGCATTATGCATCAGGTTGTAAACGACCCTTTCTATTGAATCGGAGTCGGCCTTCACAGGCAGATCCTCCTCTTCAAAATCCGCATCGACTGTCAGGCCCTTATTGAGCAAAAGTGTCTCAAGTTTTATAACGCATTTCCTTACAAGTTCGTTTATATCCCATACGGTTATGTTGAGCTTGACCTCTCCGGCCTCCATTCTGGCCAGATCCAGAAGGTCGTTCACAAGGCGGTTGAGCCTTATGGTCTCATCCCTTACTATAGTCAGGTAATGACTTTGCTTTTCCGGCGGAATGGTCCCGTCCAGTATACCATCGACAAAGCCTCGTATAGAGGTCATTGGCGTCCTAAGCTCATGCGAAACATTGGCTACGAAGCCCCTGCGCATCTCTTCTATATTCTGAAGCGCTACGGCCATCTGGTCGAATGTCCTTGCCAGATCCCCGATCTCGTCTTTTGTCTTGATATCGAGACGTTTTTCAAATTCGCCGCTTGCTATCCTTGAAGCCGCGCTTTTTATCTGCTTCAAGGGATGGGACAACCTGAGCGAAAAGATGTAGATCAATATGACTGCGATAGTAATGGCTGCTCCCATTGACATAAGAAAATACCGGAACACCTGCGTCCGTGCAACACCGACCTCTTTTACCGGAGTGCTCATGAATACGAGCACCATGACATCCTTATTATCAGAGCCCGTATATTTGAATGATCTTCCGACTGTCAGCCATATATCGCCGCTTATAGCATATGCGGGATCGCTGGTAAAAATCGGATCTTTAAACAAGCCATTGAAATTTCCTACTTCGCGCACGGTCGTTTCGCTCGACGCCAGCTTGGAAAACTGTGTATCCAGCGGCAGCTTGATATTACCGTTTTTACCTTTATACTTATTGGCGAGCGACTGCGGCATGGACCAGTTTGACTGGAACACGACGCCATTTGCGTCGGTCATCCAGATGATGGATCTCAAAGAATTTCCCTGTTGTATCAGATAATTATTAAAAGCATTCTGGGCCTTTGCTACACTTGAGCTGTTGTTTGTATCCATAATATTGACCAAGAAGTTCTTGAAAATCAGGTTTACATAACTGCTCGCATCCTCCAGCGCAGTTGCCTTTTCCTCGGTGAGATAATTATCGAGGAACACGTTCATCATCACGCCGGTGACTGCAAATGCAATGCCCAGTATCAAAAGGAAAATCACGATCATTTTGCTGAATATTGTCTTGAACATTACCTTACCTCGAACTTGTAGCCCACTCCCCAGACTGTCTTGAGCTGCCATACCTGGCCGGGCAGGTCAATCTTTTCACGCAGCCTTTTTACGTGGACATCTACAGTACGGCTGTCTCCATAAAAATCAAAGCCCCAGACATGCTCAAGGAGCTGCTCTCTTGTAAAAACCTTGTTGCTGTTGGAAGCAAGGAAATAAAGCAGTTCCAGCTCTTTCGGAGGAAGCTCGAGATCCTTGCCGTTGAGCTTGACAGTATAATTTGTCTTGTTTATGACAAGATTTGGGTATACGATCTCCTGAGTGTCGAAATCCTTGCGCTCGTATCTTCTGAGCACCGCCTTGACTCTCGCGATCAGCTCTTTGGGGTCGAAGGGTTTGACCATATAATCGTCCGCTCCGAGCTCAAGTCCCAACACTTTGTCGAAGGTCTCGCCCTTTGCCGTGAGCATGATGATCGGTATATTGCTGACCTTCCTGATCTCCCTGCAGACCTGCCAGCCGTCCATACCCGGAAGCATGATATCGAGAACCGCGATATTTGGCGTAAATTGACTGAACGCTTCTATGCCGCTTTTACCATTGTACACTGCCTTGACTTCATAGCCTTCCTTTTCGAGGTAAAGCCGTATCAGTTCGCAAATGTTCATATCATCGTCGATTACCAGTACTTTTGTCTTGTTCATCTAATCACCTGCCGGTATATATTTTAGTTCAGAGAGTAGCTTCTAACATTATTTTATCAATTAATAATATCATTTACAAATTGCAGCAACAACAATGTAAATGTAAACAAAATGAAAACAAAATATTAACAAAAAAAGATTGCCAAAGTATCGGCAACCTTTTTATTGGATCTATCTTTATCAGGCAATGCATACGAATTTGATATGCTCATTATTGCACAAATGTTCAAGCGAAGGTAACTTTTCATTATATTCCACATTTATCAGAAAATACCCATCAGTCAGGAGGCCTTCCCAATAATGGCCCACTTCTTTTGCCGACTTGCCGTTGACCTTTATGAATTTCTTCAGATCCTTAAGATTCGTGGCCTTGGAAGTCTGACTTTCGATGAGCTTCAGATAGATGGACTTGTCATAGGGCAATGACATCTTGCCTTCTTTGATCGATTTCACCGTCGCGTCGTAATCCTTAACTGCAACGATGTACCTCTTCCCTTCTGCATTCTTTTTACCAAACATAGATACAACCCCTTTGTTTTGTATTTTATATTGCATCTACTTTTTGCGGCTAATGCAAATATAACAGTTGATAAGCTTTTTATTGCTTTATCGCAATTGTGATTCTAATCATTTAGGTTTACAATACAAATCAGGGATTATTAACAAATTGTTTACAAATTTCGACTTCTTACTGCCTTCCACCCCCAATTAAGACTCTTTTATGCAGTATATCTGGAAACCAACCTGTTATCCAATGGCGGTAGCCTACCTGCTCTCTCCTCTTACAGCTTCTATGAAATTCCTGACCTTTGCCTCATCTTTTATCCCGTCTCCTTCGACCCCGCTGCTCACATCCACAGCGTACGGTGAGACCTGCTCTATCGCCTGGCGTACATTTCCCGGATGCAATCCTCCTGCAAGTACGAACGGCAGCTGCGTTTGCCTCCTGAGCTGCTGCGCAAGTCTCCAGTCGAAGGTTTGGCCTGTGCCGCCCGATCGATCGGCTATATATGTATCGAGGATAAGTCTGTCAGCACGGTATGATTCCAGCCATTCATCCTTGTGCTCCGGGCTGTCACCCTCCAGCTCCGACAATAATTCGCCGTTCAAATGCAAATCTCCGCATGCCGTATTCCAGCTGCCTCCGCCAATCTTTACAGCCTTCCATATCTCCGTTCCGGGCTTCAAAAGGCGGCGCAGCTTACCGATATACCGGGCATCCTCCGAACCGTGCAGTTGCAGTACATCCAGCCCGACAAAAGCTGCGATCTCGGCCGCATTTTCAGGCTCCATGTCCACTCTGTCAGGTTTTCCTTCATTGAAAGCTTTTGTAACGTTGATCTGACCATAACTCTTCTCCTCTCTTCTCAACTATACTGATCAAGCTGCTTGCCGTTTCTCCGGGCTTTTCCGGATCTCGAGCTTAAGAAAATTTTTAAGTATCGTCTTTCCGTCCGGCGTTAATATGGACTCCGGATGGAACTGGATGCCGAAAACATCGTATTCCTTATGCTTCAGGCCCATTATCTCTCCGTCCGAAGAAACAGCGGTGATCTCAAGTATCTCCGGGAGCGTACTGCGCTCGACCACAAGCGAATGATATCGGCCTGCGGTTATCTTTTGTGGAAGGCCTTCAAACAAGCGGCAGCCCGGCATCAATTCGATCGCGGAAGCCTTTCCGTGCAGCAGTTCCGGCGCATGGACCACCTTACCGCCGTAGGCTTCCCCGATACCCTGATGACCCAGGCAAACACCCAGGATCGGTATATGCGGCCCCAGCTTTTTGACCAATTCAATGGATATCCCGGCGTCCGCAGGGTAACCCGGCCCTGGAGAAATGATGATATGGTCCGGCTTCAGCTCCGCCGCCTGATCGACGCTCAGCGCATCATTCCTAACTACCCTGACGTCTCCGCAGAGTTCGCCGACATATTGATAAAGATTGTAGGTAAACGAATCATAATTATCTATGATCAAAATCATCTGATCTTCTCCCCTTCCTCGATTGCCTTTATCAACGCCATCGCCTTGTTCATCGACTCCTCATATTCGAGCCCGGGCTTCGAATCGGCGACTATCCCGCCGCCTGCCTGTACATACGCGAAACCGTCCTTGAAAAGCACGGTTCGGATGGTTATGCAGCTGTCGAGATTTCCATCAAAGTTCAGATAACCGACTGCTCCGCCGTATTGACAACGTTTTGCAGTTTCAAGCTCATCTATTATTTCCATGGCGCGGATCTTCGGCGCACCGGACAGCGTACCTGCCGGCAGTACGGCCGACAGCGCATCGAAGGAAGTGACGCCGTCCCTGAGTGTACCGCTTACGTTGCTTACGATATGCATGACATGCGAGAACCGCTCTATATGCATAAGTGAATCCACCTTCACCGAGCCGAATTCCGATATCTTTCCTATATCGTTCCTGCCGAGGTCGACGAGCATTATGTGTTCTGCGCGTTCCTTTTCGTCGGAGAGTAGCTCCTTTTCAAGCATTTCATCCTCCGCTCCCGTCCTGCCGCGCTTTCTGGTACCTGCTATCGGGCAGGTCTCGACCTTGCGCCCATCCACTCTCACGAGCATTTCCGGTGACGAGCCCGCAAGCGTATATCCGTCGAATTTCAGGTAATACATATACGGGCCGGAGTTGATGGTCCTGAGAGCCCTGTAAACATTCAGCGGGCTGCATGCGGTCCTGATGCGCAGCCTTTGTGAAAGAACCACCTGAAAGATATCTCCGTTTTTTATATATTCCTTTGCCTTATTGACATTTTCACAGAATCGCTCGTGGCTGACATTGCTGTCTATCTTCCGTTCGCCGCCTGACGAACCGGTTGCGGGCATGACCTCGTCCGTCAGCATCCGGCCTGCTTCCCTGAGTTCCCCGCGGATCTCGTTAATCCTGCTGATAACAGTATTATACCCGCGTTCGATCGATCCGCCATCCGTATGCAGATTGACGATTATGTGCAGCTTGTGCCTGAAATGGTCAAAAGCGATCACTTCATCCGCGAACACGAAATGTATTTCCGGTATTTCCAGATCGTCGGTCGGAATATCCGGAAGCCTTTCGAAATAACGTGCGATATCATAGCCGAAAAATCCGACTGCTCCGCCGTTGAACCTTGGCAGGTTTTTGACCGGCGCTCCCCTGTATTTGGACATTAGCTCCTTCATGGCTTCAAAGGGGTTGCTGTCGGCGACCTCGCATCTGCCGCTCCTGTAGGTCAGTTCCGTTCGCCTGCCGTTGCCCTTCAATGTAAGAAACGGATTTCTGCCGATAAATGAAAATCTGCCCCACTTTTCTCCGCCCTCAACGCTTTCGAGCAAAAAGCAGAAATCGTTCTTTTCAAAACGCCTGAAGATGCTTATAGGGGTCTCCATATCCGCATATATTTCGCAGGATACCGGTATAATGTTGTAATTACATGCTAATTCCTTGACACTTTCAAGCTCGGGATAATACACTGGATGCCCTCCCCCGTTCATGGAAGGAGAGTATGAGAAATGAAGACTCTTCTCCTCTCATCTCTGCTCTTCTCTTCTCTTCTTTACTAAACTAACTCGCTCATCTCATCTTGCTCTGATCTGACTAAATTGTTTTGGAAATTATAACATTTGTACATGCTGCAATGCAACAGGAATTTTTACATATGTTGCATTGCACAGGCCAATAATATATAATTTACGTGATTCAAAATCAAATAACCCGAGGAAGGTCGAATATAATGAAACTTGGCATAGTAGGACTTCCCAACGTAGGCAAAAGCACACTTTTCAACGCAATCACAAAAGCGGGCGCAGAAATAGCCAATTACCCGTTTTGTACAATAGAACCGAATGTGGGGATTGTCGCAGTCCCCGATGAACGTCTCGACAAGCTTGCAGAAATGTATAACCCGGAGAAAATCACACCGACTACCGTCGAATTTGTCGATATAGCAGGACTGGTAAAGGGAGCAAGCAAGGGTGAAGGGCTTGGCAACAAGTTTCTCGCACACATACGCGAAGTGGATGCGATCATACATGTAGTCCGCTGCTTCGATGATGGCAACATTGTTCATGTAGACGGCTCTGTCAACCCTTCACGCGATATCGAAACAATAAACCTCGAGTTGATATTCGCGGATCTCGAAATGCTCGACAAGCGTATCGACCGTACGCGCAAGATGCTCAAAGGCGGAGATAAGAAGTTCCAGATAGAGATCGAACTGTACGAACGTATCAAAGCTTCGCTTGAAGGCGGCACACCTGTCAGGGCGCTGAAATTCAGCGCTGAAGAGCTTTTGCTCGTGGACCAGTTGTTCCTGCTGACTTCAAAGCCGGTGCTGTATGCGGCGAACGTATCTGAAGACGACCTTCAGTCAGGCAGGCCGAACCCCTACCTCGACGAGCTTATGAAGCTTGCATCGGGAGAAGGCTCCGAAGTACTCGTGATATGTGCAAAAATAGAGGAAGAGATCACACAACTCGAAGATGAAGAGAAGGCAATGTTCCTGGAAGAACTCGGACTCAAGGAATCCGGCCTCGACAGGCTCATCAGGGCAAGCTACAAGCTGCTCGGGCTTATGAGTTACCTTACAGCTGGACCGCAGGAAGTCAGAGCCTGGACGATCGCAAGAGGCACAAAGGCTCCGCAGGCTGCAGGCAAGATCCACAGCGACTTCGAACGCGGCTTTATAAGGGCCGAAATCGTAGCTTATGACGACCTGATGAGATGCGGTTCGTATAATGCGGCGCGCGAGAAGGGGCTTGTCCGCTCCGAAGGCAAGGACTACGTAATGCAAGATGGAGACGTTACGCTGTTCAGATTCAACGTATAAATGAATTTAACACATAAAGGGATGCTGCATTACAGCATCCCTTCCTAATACCCCGGCAAATTTAGTTTTATCGCGGTTTGCCAATCACTTGTCAGCTTTCGGATTTACGTTCGAAAGCTTTTTTATTTCGCTGGCAGTAAGTATATTCTCCAGATCGATTACCGATATCAGCTTATCGCCCTTCCTCGCAACCTTCTTCAGGTATGCCGCCGTTTCACCATTTATTATGCCCGGCACAGGATCGACTTCGCTCTCGGCAAATTTGACTATCTCCATAACGTCGTTGACGATGAAACCTGCAAACTTATCTTCTATCTTGGTTACAAGGATCTTCGTCTTTTTGTTCACTGAGATATCACCCATGTCGAACCTTTTTGCAAGGTTGACGACAGGAAGAACGGTATCCCTGAAATTCAATATCCCTTCAATAAATTTAGGCATTTTGGGCACTTTGGTGGCTTCCTGATATTTGACAATCTGAAACACCTGTGAAGCTTCCGCTCCGAAAAATTCACCGTTGACTTCAAATACAACTACCTGCAGCTCACTCATTCATGACCCTCCCAAATTGTGAAATTATTCTGGTTTGCCTTTTGTACAGTCTGTTTCCATTATATCATATATTCGACATAATGTTATAAAAAATCCTTCTTGACAATGAAATCACCCCGTGCTACGATAAAGGAAATTTATAGCGAATAGCTATGACAAGGGAAAGTAGACAGGAACTTACTCACAGCAGCAACTGTGAAAACCAGCGAGCCGGGAATGGTGGAAGCCCGGTTGAGTGATCCGGCCGAAGTTCCCCTTCGAGCTGCAGGCTGAAGATCGTGTAGGCTGTGCCGGGAGTCCGCCGTTAAAAGGAAAAACGTATGAATGTACGTTATAAAGCTGGGTTTTACCAATTTGAGTGGTACCGCGCAGAGAACAACTCTTCGTCTCATATAACTGACGGAGAGTTTTTTATTTGTCCGGACAAACTGGTGAATGTATTGAAATAAAGCTGAAGGAGGGCTTGACTATGATCATTGTAATGAGCAAAAATGCCACAAGACAGGAGATCGACAACGTCGAACACAAATTATCAGAACTCGGATTCAAGACACATCCCATCATCGGTGATGTAAAAACGGTAATCGGCGCAATAGGCGACAAAAGGCTGCTTAACACTCATGCCATCTCATCGATGCCGGGCGTTGAAAACCTCGTACCGATAATGAAACCCTTTAAGCTGGCAGGCAGGGAACTAAAGCAGGAACCGACGGTCATAGAAGTCGGGGGCCTTAAGATCGGCGGCAACGAGATCGTTGTAATGGCAGGGCCTTGCGCTATAGAAAGCGAGGAAAACTTCCTCGAAACCGCACTGAAGGTAAAAGAAGCAGGAGCCGGCATATTAAGGGGCGGCGCATTTAAACCGCGCTCTTCGCCGTACTCCTTCCAGGGCCTTGAGGAAGAAGGCCTGAAGATCATGGCGAAAGCGCGTGATATAACCGGTATGCCTATCGTGACAGAGGTAGTCGACACGCGCGACGTGGAGATGGTCGCATCATATGCGGACATTATACAGATAGGCGCCAGAAACATGCAGAATTTCAGGCTGCTGCATGAAGTAGGCATGAAGTCCAAGCCCGTATTGCTGAAGAGGGGCCTGGCCGCTACGATCGAAGAGTGGCTTATGGCTGCAGAATACATCATGGCTGCCGGCAATTCAAATATCATCCTCTGTGAAAGAGGTATCAGGACTTATGAGACTTCCACGAGGAACACGATGGATATGAGCGCCATACCAGTCGTCAAAGAACTTTCACATCTGCCGATAATCGTCGATCCGAGCCATGCGGCAGGCAATTGGAAGTATGTAGGCGCTTTGTCCAAAGGCGCCATAGCTACCGGAGCCGACGGGCTCATCATAGAGGTCCACCTCGACCCGCCGAATGCTCTGAGCGACGGGCCGCAATCACTGAGGCCAGCTAAATTCGCCCAGCTCATGGAGGAGATCGAGCCGGTCGCAAAAGCTGTCGGACGCAGCATGACTGTTGTGCACAAGTAAATAAGCGGGTATAATATGTAAGGGGACACACACTCAAATACTGTATAAGGGTATGTCCCCAATGGATACTGTCCGAGGTATGTCCCCTTACAACAAGAGTAAAGGACTTGCGATGAAAGTATTGATCATAATACCCGCATACAACGAAGAAAAAAACCTTTCAGGTCTCCTCGACAGACTCGGATGTGTCTGTCCGGAACATGACGTCATCGTTATAAACGACAGTTCGGAGGACAATACTTTAAAGCTCTGCAGGGAGCGCGGCGTACATGTTATAGATCTGCCTGTTAACCTGGGCATAGGCGGCGCAGTGCAGGCCGGTTACATGTATGCCCGCTACAGGGACTACGATGCTGCAGTACAGGTGGATGGCGACGGCCAACACAACCCAGAATTTATTTCTGAACTGCTGAATGAACTCGACAAAGGCGCAGACCTCTGCATCGGTTCACGGTTCCTTTCTAAAGGCGGTTTCCGTTCTACAGGCGTACGCAGGTTTGCAATACGTTATTTCAGCAGTCTGATCCTTTTGTTCACGGGTCTCAGGATAACAGACCCGACATCGGGCTTCAGAGCCTGCAATCAAAAAGGTATAAAGCTTTTCGCGGCAGATTACCCGCGCGATTACCCCGAACCAGAGTCGATTGTAAATGCAGTCAGAAACATACTAAATGTAAAAGAAGTGCCTGTCATTATGAACGAGCGTAAACAGGGCAGGTCCTCGATCACTAGTATGAAATCGGTCTACTACATGATCAAGGTCAGCCTTGCCGTCATATTGGCCTCCTTTTACGGATATGGACGAACGGAGGCGGATCGGTCGTGAATTCAAGGCTCCAGATAATAATGATAGTTGCATCCCTGATATTTTTGTTCTATATAGTTATGATGCTCCGCAATAGGAAGATAGAACTGAAATATACGCTGGCGTGGCTCTTTGCAGGCCTGTGCCTTATAATTGTCGCCGTTTTCCCGGGCCTCCTGAGGCTGCTTTCGAACCTTCTGAACATTGTGGAACCGGTCAATACGCTATTTCTCTTTATAATTTTCTTCCTGCTGCTGATACTTTTTACGCTCACGATAGCAATATCAAGGAACGCGATCCGCGTCAAAACGCTTACGCAGGAAATAGGCATGCTTAAAATGGAATTGGATAGACTGGCGAACGACAAAAATGCGGATAAAAAAGAATAGACTTAAATATCAGTTGTACTAATTACAAATTACAGTCACTATCCTTCAAAATAATTGTCAATCCTCATTACAACGTTTGTGTCATCCTCTAAGGATAGAAAGGCATGACCAAATCCTTTTGGAATATAAATTTGTTTTCGATCGTCCGGGGATAACTCCACACATACCCATCGTTTGTAGTTCTTTGAACCTTTTCTTAAGTCAATTGCATAATCAAGTCCTTTTCCTTTGGTACAATACAGTAGTTTTGCCTGCGCCATGGGATTGTTTTGAAAATGTATACCATATAGTGTTCCTGCCATTTTCGGACAATACACACTTTCCTCAACAAAATCAGCTTCTATTCCTACTTCATTTAACTCTCGCCTTGAAAAATTGAAATATGAATAACCTCTGCTTTCAAAATATTTTTCATATTCTAAAACTATAACTTCTGGTAAGTCAGTCGGTGTGGCTTTCAGCATTTATTATTCCTCCCGGAAAAGCAGTACTAATAAGCATTGATCAGATGTTTACTACAATTGTGTCTTTAATCCATACTTTTCTAATACGCTTTACTTTTCGAAATCCTTATATAACAAACTTGGCTGAATACCGGTATTATTTTGCCCTTACTTTCCTCCGATCTTCATCGGCTCCCTTTCGATGGCTTCGCGCGGCTGGCCGATCTCGTCGTATGTCACGACTATGTTCTTCCCGATTGCCTTTGCATGGTACAGCGCCTGATCTGCCTTCTCTATGACGTCCTTAATCTCCTTTGCATGCCTCGGATATTGTGCGACGCCGCAGCTTACGGTCACCTTCTGGTGCTCGTCCTGGGCTCCAAGGTAAATGCGCTGCTTCTCGAGCTGCCGTCTGATCCTGTCCCCTACACTTTTTGCTATGATAATATCCATATCGCGTATCAGTATCATGAATTCTTCTCCGCCGTAACGGATCGGTATATCGGATTTTCTGACACACTGGCGTATTATATCCGAAAACAGCATCAGCAGCTTATCGCCGGACAAATGCCCGTACGTATCGTTAAAGCCCTTGAAATTATCCAAATCGAACATGAGAACATTCAGGAACGAGTTGTTACTGTTTGCATACTCGACCTCTTCCCTGACCTTCTGGTCGAAGTAGTGCCGGTTGGCAAGACCTGTGAGCTTATCCGTACGCGCAAGCCTGAATTCCCTTTTGCGAAGCTCGTCGTACCTTTTTACCTCGAAATTTATCCTTGAGATCGCAAATGCAGCCATAAGGAATAACAGATCCCTTATCACGAGAGTCGAATAGAGGATATGTTCAGTATAGTATCTCCCTGAGAATATGCAGGTGGCCGTGTAGACGACGGCGCTTATGACGCCGGCTTTCATGGTGCTGGCAAAGTCGTTGTATATCCCGCAAAGACCTATGAGGAAGATGAGAAAAACATAAAGCTCGGACTGCAGCCCGCCGGTAAACAGGATCAGCAGCAAAATCGAAATTATATCCAAGTACAGAATGTTTGCCGAGAATTTTTTGCCTGTGTTAAGATAATAAGCAGTAGCAGCGCCGTTATAGATGGCAACAACAGCAAGCGACTCAAGGATCGCATCGCTCTGAATCTCAAACCTGTTGCTGGTAATGCTCAGAACGGCAGAAAATACAAAAATCATCCAGCGGTAAACCAGCATTATCATGTTGCTCTGTATACCGGGATTATTTATTTTGTTAGGGTTCCTTTCTTCCTTCTGTGAGTTGGCCCTTTCTTCCAAAATATCACCCTGTCAATTGTATCACTTTAGGTCAACACCGGTAAACTTCGGTTTTTCTCCGTTCAGATCCACCTTGATATAGCTGTGGTTATCGAATTCCGATATTTTCTGGTTGGTTGTCTTTATATATACATCGACGCTTTTCCTTACATCGATAAATATTCTGTCAAATATTTCGCTCTGCATGATCCTTATTATATTATCAATATATTTCAGCGGCGAATGGGCAGTCTTTGTCTCCACTATGACCGGTATCTTCGCATCCGATTCAGGTCCGAACACCTGCGCATGGATACAGCCGGGTTCGATACTGTTGTCTGTGGGATAAAGCATGTCCCTTTCGAAAAGAAGGTCGGATTGCATATGAAGTCCTCCGTTAAGATATTTTGTACTTACAGTATAAAAATACCATTAAAATTCATTTTCGTAAAGTCTTTTGTAAACCGAATAGTTTTTTTTGACCTTTTTGATATATTGCTCCGTTTCCGGGAATGGGATGCGCGTAAGGGCCTTCCCGTCCGGGCTCAGGCTCTCGTCCTTGAGCCACTGGCTGACGTTTCCGCTGCCTGCGTTATATGCTGCAAGTGCGAGATCCATATCGCCGAATTCCCCATAAAGCGATGAAAGGTACCAGCAGCCTATTTTTATATTGGTCTCGGGTTCAAACAGGTCGTCGCTGGCGTAGTTCTTCATCCCCAACTTGCCTGCTGCCCATTTGCCTGTTTTCACGGATACCTGCATCAGGCCCCTGGCATTTGCATGTGAGACCGCACCCGCTTTGAAATTGCTTTCGACATTGATGACCGCCGTAATGAGATAAGGATCCAGTCCGTATTGTTTCGAATACTCGCTGACCAATCCGGAATATTTCACGGGATAGAGCGTTTTGACCGCTGTGTATAGTGAAAAAGCCGCAGCGGCAGAAACAACAAGTAAAACAATAAGAGTTATCAGTATCCTTTTAGCTTTCCCTTTTCCCTTACCCATCGGTACGCTGCCACTCCTGCTTTTTTTGGAGAAACAGCCTTACGACTGTTTGTTCCATTTCTTCAATGCTGCCGTTGTTGTACAGTACTTCGTCCGCCAGTTTCAGATACTCGTCTTCCCTAAGTTGCGAATCCATCCTGTCGGATACTTCACCGTATGAAAACCCGCTTCTCTCCATTACCCTTTTTATCCTCGTTTCACGCTCCGCAGAAACCACCCATACTTCATCCGCCAGATCCAAAAAACCCTTTTCCACCGGTATCGGAGCGTCGATTACGATGATGTCCCATTTGCCTGTATTTTTAAGTATTTCCACCGTATCGTAAATTTTCTCCGTAATGTGCTTATGAGTTATACAATTGAGGGCATGCAGCTTTACCTTGTCTCCAAAAGCTATTGAAGCCAGTTTTGCCCTGTCCAACTCGCCGTTCTCACCGATTATGTCCTTCCCGAAATACTCCACCAATTCGTCAAATGCCTTGCCTCCTGCAGTAGTCACGCTCTTTGCCAGAACATCGGCATCGACCACGGCTGCGCCAAGATCCCTTAGAGTTCTTGAAACGGTGCTTTTGCCGCTACCTATGCCGCCTGTTACCCCGATAATTTTCATTGTCGTCACCTGTTTTGCCATACCGGCGTTATTTTGTCTCATACCAGCTGGTGCCCGTTTTTACCTCGGCAAGAAGTGGAACCTTCATCGGCACCGCATTCTGCATGCAATCCTGCAGTATACGTTCGACCTGCTCCTTCTCGCTGACATGCGTTTCGATTATGAGTTCATCGTGCACCTGTAAAATCAGTCTCGATTTCATATTATGTTCACCGAGCTGTTTATATACCTTCACCATCGCGATTTTGATGATATCGGCGGCGCTGCCCTGTATCGGCATGTTCATCGCCACGCGCTCGCCAAAGGACCGCATGTTGAAATTACTCGATTTCAATTCCGGCAGATACCTTCTCCTTCTGAACATCGTTTCGACATAACCGTCTTTCCTGCCGTTTTCTACAGTGTCGTGCATGTAGCTTTTTACTCCCGGATACCTCTCAAGGTATTCGTCGATATACTCGCGGGCTTCCTTCCTGGTTATGCCGAGATCCTTTGCAAGACTGAAATCGCCGATGCCGTAAACAATACCAAAGTTTACAGCTTTAGCCCTTGAACGCAGCAGCGGAGTCACCTGATCCCTGGGAACGTTGAAAACGCCTGAGGCAGTTGCAGTATGAATATCTTCATTATTCCTGAAGGCGGCTATCATGTTATCGTCCCCGGTGATATGTGCGAGGACTCTCAGCTCTATCTGCGAATAGTCAGCATCTGAAAGGAGGAATTCATCGTTTTCAGGTACGAATACCTTCCTGATCTCCCTTCCCATTTCGAGTTTGATCGGAATGTTCTGAAGGTTCGGCTCCGTGCTGCTGATCCTGCCGGTAGCCGCTACGGTCTGGTTAAAGCTTGAATGTATCCTCCCGTCGGCCGGATTCACCACATGGAGCAATCCCTCCGCATATGTCGATTTCAGTTTCACGAGCTGCCTGAATTCCAGTATTCCCGACACTATCTCGTGCTTTGAAGACAGCTGTTCGAGTACTTCGGCATCTGTCGAATACCCCGTCTTGGTCTTTTTCAACACAGGCAAGCCAAGCTTTTCGAAAAGGATCACGCCAAGCTGCTTCGGTGAGTTTATGTTGAACTGCTCCCCGGCCAGCGTGTATACTGCGTCCATCGAAGCCGATATTTTATCGTCCAGTTTTTTGGAAAACTGCTCAAGCCCTTCGGTGTTTACATTGAAGCCCCTGTATTCCATGTCTGCCAGCACTTCGATCAACGGCAGCTCTATATCGTAATACAGTTCGGTCTGGTCATTCTGTTTTATCTGCTCTCCAATTACCTTTGTCAGCTCCATTACGGTCCTGCTGTGGCGCACAGTGATCTCAGCCAGCTGTTTTGCGGATATTTCAGCGAAAGGCGTATAGCCCTTGCCTTTTCCCGTAAGCTCCTGCACCGAACCGAACGTATGTCCAAGGTATTCCTGCGCCAGTTCCGCAACCGTATAGGTGTCTCGGGATGGGTTCAGTATGTATGCTCCGATCATCGTATCGAAAGCCAGACCGTCAAATGAGATCCCCTTCCATTTGAGATACACTATCAGGTTTTTAAGGTCATGGCCGCATATTTTCACCGACTTGCCGGAAAAAACCGGGCTGAACAGCTCCAGGAACTGCTCCTCGCCTATGCCGTGCCCTATAGGTACAAATACATTTTCATTGCCCCAGGAAAGCGCTATCCCCGCGAGCGTCGACACAAATGCGTCGGTTCTGTCCAGCAGCTGGAATATCGAGACCTCGCCAGCCATTCTTATCGAAGATACCGTCTGTGCAAGCGATATCGAATCCTCTGCAATAGTATACGAAAGCTTTTCCAGGTTTTTAGCCGCCTTTGCAGATACTCCGCTCAGGCCGAATTTATCTATAAAGCTCTTGAAATCAAGACGCTTGAAAAGCTCATATAGCTTGTCTTTATCATAGTCCGTTCTTTTCAGTTCTCCGACCTGACAGAGTTCAGGCATATTCCTGTCTATGGTGGCGATATGCTTGCTCATAAAGGCCAGTTCCCTGTTCGCCTCGAGCTTTTCGCGCACACTCTTTTTATCGATGCTGTCAAGCTTTTCATATATGTTTTCAATGCTGCCATAGGTTTTTATCAGTTCGAGGGCCGTCTTCTCTCCTATTCCGGGTACACCGGGTATATTGTCTGATTTGTCGCCCATGAGGCCTTTTACATCTATAAACTGCAACGGCGTAACACCGTAATGCTCGACTACTCCCCTGGCATCGTAGGATTCGGTTTCAGTTCTGCCGCCCCTTGTTATCGGCAGCAGGATTTTGGTGTTTTCAGAGGCCAGCTGCAGTGAATCCCTGTCGCCTGTGACTACGACTACCTGCATGTTCCCCGCCTCAGCGCACTTTGATACCGAACCAATGATATCGTCCGCCTCAAAACCCTCATATTCAAGTCTCTTTATGTTCATCGCATCAAGGACTTCCTTCATATACGGCACCTGCTCCGCCAGTTCGGGAGGCATCCCTTTTCTTGTGGCTTTATAGCCTTCAAACTGCAGATGCCGGAAGGTAGGCGCCTTCAGGTCAAATGCCACACAAAGGTGCTGCGGCTTTTCTTCTTCAAGGAATTTGTTCAATATGTTCAGAAAGCCAAATATGGCGTTCGTATGCAGACCGTCCGCAGCCGAGAGCATCTGGGCTCCCTGAAGCCCGTAGAAAGCTCTGTTGAGTATGCTGTTGCCGTCTATGATCATTAATTTGTCCGCCATAATAACCTCCGATCAAACGTATCCGATTACACTGCAGCCCAATGTAGTTTTTGCTTTAGTTCTTGCTTTAGTCTTCGCTAGTTAATTGTACACAAAAAAACAGCAGCCGTAAAGGCACGGTTTAATGGTGAAACTTACTGAACTATACCCTAAATCGATACGGAAAGCAACAGAGAAACATATCGCTTGATAATGCCTCTCTGTTGCTTGGTATGAGTAATTTTTTAAAACCGAACTTTATTTGACAAGCCCCAGCTCCTTGGCAATGTCCAGATTCACCATCAATACGTTGACGGTTTCTTCCCCGAAAATACCGAGAAACTTGCCTCGTGTATTCTCCTTAACGATGGCCTCCAGTGTTTCCTTTGATAAACCGGTCGATTCAACCAGAGCCGGTACCTGGACTGCGGCGGATGCGGGGCTGATATGCGGGTCAAGTCCAGAGCCGGATGCCGTCAATAAATCTGTAGGAATGTCCTCTTTATTTACTGACGGATTTTCTTTCAGGAACTCTGCCATATCAGCCTCAACGCGTTTGATTAACTCCGGATTTGTCGGTGCGTAGTTCTTTGAACCGGAGCCAACTCCCGTATAATTGCCGCTCTCTTTATCCTCCCGTGTGTACGTGCTGTAATTCACAGCGGAAGGACGGCTTTTCATAAACCGGGCATCTGAAAAATCCTGCCCCACCAGCTCCGAGCCCACAACTTGACCATTAGCTGTAACCAGGCTGCCATTTGCCTGCTTTGGAAAGATGATCTGGCTGATTCCCGTAAGCAGTAGGGGATAAGCCAGTCCACATATCAGTAGCAACGCTATTGTCACCAAGAACGGCCTCTTTATTCCTTTCAAAAATTTACTCATTATTAAAACCTCCTATTATTAACCTAAAGCATCAACAGTGGGATCATGATGAAATCAAACACCAGATACCCAATAACAGTGACATAATGCTGTCAAAACAGACCTAAAGCCGCCAGTAGCGGGGTGATAACAAGATCGATCAGCTTTATACCCACGAATGGTGCGACCACGCCACCCAGCCCGTAAATCAGCATGTTGCGGGACAGCATCTTCTCCGCACGCATTGGCTTATACTTGACACCTTTCATTGCAAGAGGAATCAGGCTAGGGATAATGATGGCATTGAAAATCAAAGCGGAGAGGATCGCACTGTAGGGAGTAGACAACGCCATAATATTGAGCATCCGCATTTGCGGAATGACCGCCATAAACATTGCTGGGATAATCGCAAAATATTTGGCGATATCATTGGCAATGCTAAATGTCGTCAGGGAACCGCGCGTGATTAAAAGCTGTTTTCCGATTTCCACCACATCCAGAATCTTGGTGGGGTCGGAATCCAGGTCCACCATGTTCGCTGCTTCCTTGGCAGCGGCGGTCCCGCTGTTCATCGCTATACCGACATTGGCTTGTGCCAGGGCAGGTGCGTCGTTGGTGCCGTCTCCAGTCATGGCGACGATCTTGCCTTCGGCCTGCTCGGTCTTGATTGCCTTGATCTTATCTTCAGGCTTACACTCCGCGATAAAGCTGTCCACACCGGCCTCCTGTGCTATGGTCGCAGCAGTCAGCGGGTTATCGCCTGTACACATGATGGTCTTAATTCCAATGGCTCGCAGTCTTGCGAAACGCTCAACCAACCCTTCCTTGATGGTATCCTTCAAATAAATGACCCCTAAAATCCGATTGCCGACGCAGGTTACCAGCGGAGTACCACCTAACCTGGCAACTTCATTGACCTTGGTTTCCAAATCCTTTGGAATTGAGCCGCCCAACTCCTGTACATACTTTTGGATTGCATCGGAAGCGCCTTTACGTATTCTGGTGTTGTCCGGAAGATTGACGCCGCTCATACGAGTCTGCGCGGTAAACTCCATGAACTCCATGCCGGGGATTATCTCCCGGTGCTTTCCGCTCAGGCGCTCGCCTAGCTCGACAACCGATTTTCCTTCTGGGGTATCATCTTTAAGTGAACTGATGACAGCATAGTGGACCAGTTCCTGTTCACTTGAATCACCTACAGGGATAAATTTTGCAGCCATACGGTTTCCGTAAGTGATGGTGCCGGTTTTGTCGAGGATCATGGTATCCACATCGCCGCAGACCTCCACGGCCTTGCCGGACATGGCAATGACGTTAAACCGTGTCACGCGATCCATACCGGCGATACCGATGGCGGACAACAGCCCGCCGATGGTCGTAGGAATCAGGCAAACCATCAAGGCAACCAATGTGGAAATTTGCAGGCGGACTCCGCTGTACACCGCGATGGGGTAAAGGCTGACAATGACGATCATAAAGATAATTGTCAGGCTGACCAGTAATGTATTCAGCGCGATCTCGTTAGGTGTTTTCTTACGGGAGGCGCCTTCTACCAGTGATATCATTTTATCGAGGAAGGATTCCCCCGGATTGGATACGATCCGGATTTTCAACCAGTCGCTGACCACTGTCGTTCCGCCTGTTACCGACGAGAAATCGCCTCCGCTTTCCTTCAGTACGGGCGCGGATTCACCGGTAATGGCGGATTCGTCCACCGAGGCGATGCCTTCGATTACATCGCCGTCGTTGGGAATCAGCTCCCCGGCCTTAACAAGCACCACATCACCTTTTTTCAGTACACTGGCACTCATGACGGTTTCCCTGCCATCGTCGCTCAGGATGCGGGCCTGCATATCCTTCTGCGTTTTTTTCAGGCTTTGTGCCTGCGCTTTGCCCCGGCCTTCCGCTACCGCTTCCGCGAAGTTGGCGAACAGCACCGTGATCAAAAGGACGACCGATACAATCGCATTGTACAGCCGCAGATTGTTTCCCTGATCCCCAAACAGGTTCGGTAAGAAGCAGAGTAGCAGTGTCACGACAAACCCTGTTTCTACCACGAACATGACGGGGTTTCTCATCATGTACCGGGGATTTAATTTAATAAACGCTCCAAGAATGGAGGATTTCAGAATCTCCCCTGTTATAAATTTTGTCTTCTTTTCTTTACTCATGAAAGTACCCCCCTTAACGCCACAAGGTCATATGCTCGGCAATCGGGCCAAGAACCAATGCCGGGAAGAAAGTCAACGCGGCAAAGATTAAAACGACCATGAGCAGTGATATGGTAAAAGTCCTTGTATCTGTTCTTAATGTGCCTATAGATTCGCTGACCGGTTGTTTTAACATCAGCGAGCTTGCAATGGCCAGCGAGATGATAATGGACATGTAGCGTCCGAAGAACATGACCAGCCCCGTTGTGATATTCCAGAAATACGTATTATCTGCCAAACCCTCAAAACCGGAGCCATTGTTGGCAGCTGAGGATGCATATTCATACACTACCTGCGTCAGTCCATGATAGCCGGGGTTGGTGATTCCCGCTAAACCCGCAGGTACGGCTACGGCCAGAGCTGAAAATGCCAGAATTAACAAGGGGTGGATTATGATGCCGAGCGCCGTCAGCTTCATTTCCCTGCCTTCAATTTTTTTGGCCAGATACTCCGGCGTGCGGCCTACCATCAGCCCACAGATAAACACAGTCAGGATCACATACAGAATCATGTTCAGCAACCCGACGCCCTTGCCGCCGAATACAAGGTTGAGCATCATATTCATCAGCGGGACCATGCCGCCGAGCGGCGTCAGGGTATCATGCATATTGTCGACGCTGCCGGTGGTAAAAGCAGTCGTTACGACGGTAAAAAGTGAGGATTGGGCAACTCCAAACCGGACCTCCTTGCCCTCCATGTTGCCCATGCTCTGGCTTAATCCGGCCTTCTCCAGTGCAGGGTTTCCGGCCAGTTCTGCCCAAAAGCAGACAAAAATACCCACAACAAAAATGATAAGCATCACGGTAAAAATGGGCTTGGCTTCACTGCCGAACAATACCTTCTTTTCCTTGCCCTTTACGGTTTCCCTTTTGCGGTTGCGGACCATGAGGCCGAACATCACAACGCAGGCTCCCGGCAGAATCATCATGGAGAGCATTTCGATCATATTGGTAAGGACGTCGGGGTTCTCGAAAGGCGCAGTTGAGTTGGCCCCGATAAAACCTCCGCCGTTTGTTCCCAGATGTTTGATGCTCTCCAGCGCGGCCACCGGCCCCATGGCGATATCCTGATATTTTCCCTCGATAGTCTGAATGGTTGCATTGGCAGACAGTGTCTGCACGGCGCCCTGAGATACAAGCACCAGCCCGATCAGCAGTGAAAGCGGCAGGAGAACACGGGTCGTAATGCGGACGAGGTCCTTATAGAAATTGCCCATCGTTTTTGCTTTTCCGGCGAAGCCGCGGACAGCGGCTATGGAGACGGAAAACCCGGTGGCCGCGGAGGTGAACATCATAAAGATAATCACTAACATCTGACTCAGATATGAAAGGCCGGATTCTCCGGAGTAGTGCTGGAGGTTTGTATTCGTTATAAAACTAATGATCGTATTAAATGACAGGCTGGGTTCCATTCCTCCGATACCGTTTGGGTTGAAAATCGGAAGAGACTGAATCCTCAGGATCAGGTATCCAACCAATACCATGATCGCGTTGGTAGCGAGCATTGCCATAGCATACTGCTTCCAATTCATTTCTTTTCTATCTATACCGCATATACGGTAAATCACGTTGTCCACCCGATCGAAAACCGGATCGGCAAAGGTGCGTTGAAAAACTGCAATATGATATAGGTATTTCCCCATTGGGAAGATAATAGCGATAAAGACTGCCAAAAATATAAGAATTTGCAGCATATTTTTTCTCCGCCTTTCCGCTAAAATTTTTCGGGATTAACCAAAGCATATACCAGGTACGATCCCAAAGCTGCAACTAAAATTCCAAGCAATAGCATAAAACCATCCTCCTCTATGATTTTTCAACCTGATGTTCGCACCAATCGGCAAACAACTTGATTAATAGAAAGCAGACTGCCAAGGTAACAATCATTAAAAAATCCATACCAGACCCTCCTTTAAAACTTAACTTTTGCTTCAGTGTAACATCTACATCATTATCTTGGGATTAGGGTTTTTATCAGGGAATTAAAATGACATAAAGAACGTCTTTTAAGGGCCTGCAGCACGGTTGGCCACTAACCGCATTGCCATCCGTATCCGGGCAAGTAATTAGCGGTAAGGCCATAAATAAAAAGCACATGCACTTCGAGTGCATGTGTTTTTTGAACAAGACTGCGCTATGTTCCATAAGTAAAAGCCTGCTCATCATGAGCAGGCTTATCAGATCCGACCGATTTTGACTTTCTTCCGACCATTGCCTATTTAACTGGATTTACCGTCGTCACCCACCCGAAGCATCCGGTAGCCGACGCCTATATGAGTTTGAATGTATTTAGGCTGAGAAGGCTTTTTTTCCAACTTTTTTCGGAGGGTTGCCATAAAAACGCGCAGTGCGGGGATGTCGTTGGTATAATTACCCCATATTTCATGCAGGATAAAATTGTGTGTCAGTACTTTTCCAATGTTTTTAGCCAACAGGCACAGGAGCTTATACTCGATTGGAGTCAGGTGTATCTCTTCTCCATCCAGCCATGTGCAGCCTGCAGCGTAATCAATCTTCAAATTCCCATTGATAAAGACGGACGCGTCCTTTTGCAGCCTTTCACTGTCATACCGAACCCTGCGCAGGCTAACCCGAAGTCGCGCCAGCAATTCTTCCACGCTGAACGGCTTTGTCAGATAGTCATCTGCGCCGGCATCCAGCGCTCCAATTTTATCATGATCCTCACTGCGCGCGCTGACCACGATAATGGGCATGTTCGACCATACCCGAACCTTTTTTATGATATCCACACCGTCCATATCCGGAAGTCCTAAATCCAGAATCATGATGTCCGGCTGCTTGGAAACGGCCTCAAAAATCGAGCCTTCGCCCGTTCCAGCCGTATGATATTGGTATCCCTGGGTTTCCAGCGTTGTGGTAATCAGCTTGCGAATCGCCTTGTCGTCCTCCACCACAAGAATCAAGGGCTTATTCATGAGCATTCACCTCCTCAGCCTGCAGGGTAAAGCAAAATATCGTACCCTGTGGGTTATTATCTTTTACATAGATTTTACCTTCATGGGCGTCAATAATTGCTTTACATAAGTAAAGACCCAGGCCAAGGCCGCGTCGTCCATCCCCACGGGTATTATTGGCTGTATAGAACATGTCGAATAGTTTGGCCTTCACTTCGTTTGATATGCCAGGACCATCATCGGAAATTTCTACAAGAACCATCTGTGTTTCATGTCTTGCCGAAATTGTGATATGAGACCCGGGCGGCGTATATTTTATAGCATTGTCCACAATATTGATCAGAACCTGAATAATCAACCGGGAATCCATTTTTGCCATTAAAAGCTCGTCATCCAGAACAGTCTCTATTTTATGCTCCACGCTGTTCCGATTAATATGAAGCAATGCCTCGGCAATGACCTCCTCCAGAAGCTCTGGTTGCATATTCAAATTCAGAGTGCCATTATCGATCCGGGTAATAGAAAGTAGGTTTTCCACGAGATTGATTAGCCACATGGAATCATCGTATATATCCGTATACAGACCTTTTTTCTGTTCTTCGCTTAAAACTGTGGAATTTCCCATGAGAATTCCGGCGCTACCGGAAATACTGGTGAGCGGAGTGCGGAGATCATGGGAAATTGCGCGGAGTATATTGGCGCGTAGTTGTTCCTGCTGTACCTGAATGGATATTTGCTTTTGCACTTCGTTTAGCCGTTCTTTTTCAAGCGCCAATGCGCACTCTCCAAGCATTGCAATCATGAGGTTTTTTTCGAAAGCCTCCAAAGGAGCCTCTCTGTCCATGACAATTGACGCTACAGCGAATACCGTATCGCCTCCGCGCACCGCAAGATATAAGCATTTTGCGGCAGAAAGAGTGTTTGTTGTGGCTCCCGCCCGTTTGTTATTCTTATATACCCACTCAGCTACCGCGCGTTCATCCACCCCAAGATAAGCCTGCGGATCAACCGGTGAATTTTTTTTGGGGAAAATCAGCGGTTCGGATTGGGTATTCGCCTGTTTGGAATAAAAGATCACGGTTCTATCCAGCAGTTTGACCATCTGCCGCGCCGTTTCGCCCAGGATATCCGCTTCATCCTTTGCCTGCTGTAATATACGGCTTGTCTCTAAAAGCACCTCTGTGCGGTAAGCCTTTTGCGCCGATTGGCGAGCCTGCTCCTTTACTCTTTTCGTAAGTGTGCTGGTGATTAAGGAGGCCGCCAGCATAACTAAGAATGTCACTGGATAACCCAGATCATATGCCTGAAAAGAAAAGCGTGGCTCAGTGAAGAAATAGTTAAACAACAGTACGCTTAATACCGACGATATAGCACTGTATATCCGGCCTTTCGTAACAATTGCATTCACCAGGACCCCCAAAATATAAACCATAATAATGTTTGCTATACTAAAACTTAAAGAGTAAAACCAAAATCCAATCAATGAACAGATAACTAAAATCCCTATGGATTTGGCTGTATCTGCCGGAGAAATTTCAGAAGGCTTTACGAATTTTGGAAGTCGCATATGGTATGACGACTGCTCATCGGGAATAATGTAAATGTCAAGGTTTGGGGCAAACGCAGCCAGCCTGTCTACAAAATTGAATTTCTTAAACCACCTTTTCATATGGCTGGATCGACCTATGACTATTTTTGAAACACGGCTGGCTTTTGCATATTCTGCAATCTGTCCGGGAATATCCTCTCCGTACACGGTTGCAATTTGTGCACCAAGCTGCTCAGCCAGCCTCAGATTTTCTCTCAATGCCGTCCTGCTTTTATCATCCAGTTCATGTGTTTCTGGTGTCTCCACAAACAATGCCGTAAGCGCACCATGAAAAGCATCCGCCATCCTCGCCGCTGTGCGAATGACCTTGGCATTGGACGGGGCTGATGAAAGACAGACTAAAATATGCTCGTTGGTATAGGGCTTCTCGTCTTTTGACAGCTCGCTATATAGCACCGAGATCCTGCTGACCTGATCTGCAGTGCGGCGTAATGCGATTTCACGCAGGGCAACCAGTTTCTCTTTTGTAAAGAAATTTGTTAACGCCCGTTGTGCCTGTTCTTCACGATAGACTTTCCCTTTGTTTAAACGGTCTATCAGATCGTCCGGTTCAATATCAACCAACTCAATTTGATCGGCGCTGTCGAATACGCTATCCGGAATACGTTCACGTACAGAAACGCCGGTAATAGAAGCAACAACATCGTTCAGACTTTCGATATGCTGGACATTAATGGTGGTATAGACATCAATTCCCGCGTACAGCAGTTCCTCCACGTCCTGATATCTTTTCTTGTGGCGGCAACCTTCAGCGTTCGTATGCGCCAGTTCATCCACCAAAACAAGTCCCGGTCTTCTCCGGATGGCGTTGTCCAAATCAAACTCTTTTAATATGACGCCTTTATATGAAATTTCCAAAGAGGGCAGGATTTCCAACCCTTCTATGAGTGCCATCGTTTCTGTCCGGGCGTGGGGTTCAATGTAGCCAGCGATTACATCAATGCCGTCTTTTTTTGCCTCATGGGCGTCATTCAACATGGCACAGGTTTTACCGACACCTGCTGCGTAACCGAAGTAAATCCTCAGCTTACCGCGTCTTTTTTCTGCAGGTATAGTGGAAAGCTGCTCAAGCAGAAATGCTGAATCCGTTTGCTTGATTGCCATTTAAGCACGCCCTTTTCTTAGTAAAAATCTGTCTTTTTTTCAGTATAACACAAAAAAAATCAACACAGCGTTATAGTTTTGCTCATTGTATAAAGATTATATTAAGATGATATCGGGCTAAAGAAAAATCTGAAGGTGGGAGAACGGGTAAAGAGATACTCAAGAACAGCGGTACTGGAAATTATAATCCACTACCGCGACATCAGCGTCATCGGTGCCTTCGCTGAAGAAGCTTACTCTTATTTCTTGTTTATAAATATTGTAACGGTTACAAAATCGGAGTCCAGCCTGATAGTTTCAATCTGGTCGTCCAATTCTTCCTTCGTTTTCTTCAACTCATTGATTGTATCGGCGTTTTTTGCGCTGTCCCGTTGAAGCTTCTGGATTTGGGCGTCAATCCCGTCCGACTGTTTCATTTTATCATTGATCGTTCCAGTAAGATCCTCCGTTACCAACGCGCCTGACTGTACGTTTGCAGCGCCGAAAGTGCTGTGTATCGAACTGATGAATTTATTGTAATTGGCGTTCGGAATGACATAATAGAGGGTCTGAGCCGCTCCATCACTCGTGACCGTTGGCGCAGACGCTTCCCCACTGCCTGTTCCTGCATACTGTTCATCGAAGGTCGATTTTACACCGGTTTTGTGTAAAGGTTGTTCCTTGATACCGCCATTGTTTTCCAATGCCAGGGCTTTTATTTTTTCTGCAGCGGCTTCAGGCTTATTATCCGTTATAGTTATCGTAGAAACCTTATTGCTCACAGTCTCGTCGACCGGCAGTGAAGATGCGTAAGCCGAAGCTGTGACGCGACCGTTTGAACCGACTGAACGGTCTGTTATAGTGACATTCGGCGATGCCGCCGATTCGCTGAAACTTATTATCCCCTGTACAGCGTCCGCCGTTTCGGGAGAAACAGCATTTTCCGCAGCTGTGCCATTATCCGCCGATCCGTCGTACTGCGCTTTTGCGGAAGGCTGGACTGGTGCTTGCATAGCCGACATTGCCGCATTCTGTCCGGTTTGTGCCAGCTTGCCCGATTGTAAAAATCCGTACTTTATAAGACTGCCCGTCAGGAAGATCAGAAGCAAGCCGGCAGCTACGGAAGATATCATTTTTATATATCTGATCCTTTTGGATCTGTCGATGCCGATCACATTATTTTTCTGTTTGTCGGCTACCGCCAGCAGCTTTTCGTGGAGCTCCGCCCTGAATCCGTCAGGCAGCTCCTGCTGCGGCAGGCTTGTACA
>Ga0207800_1000075_pt1 | contig 37630 bp, 34 predicted proteins | sample LuqExpMetageno11_FD_187769 | JGI IMG/M metagenome (GOLD analysis project Ga0207800, IMG submission 187769) | Tropical forest soil microbial communities from Luquillo Experimental Forest, Puerto Rico - Sample 11 (SPAdes) | ecosystem: Environmental > Terrestrial > Soil > Tropical forest ... | reverse complement strand
TAAAGGTTATCGGCATTTAACGAACACTCCTTCATGATTTCGGGATATTTCAGGGAAAGCTCTTTCAAGATTATTCTTTCGAGTCTAGAGACAGTCACTTCTGAAAACAATTCAAAGCCTCTACTAACAAAGTATACCCTCCTCGGGCAGCTGATATATAGAACGAGGTCTGAGACGTTTATCTCCTTATTGGGTGAATCGGGCGACATCAGATATAAATTCTGTTACAAGTGTTATAAATTTTTGTGAGAATCTTCACAGTAAGTTGAACAGAAATTCTGCGACAATTGCCGAACTCGTATTCGTTAGATATATATGGTAATGATTCATCTTAGATTACGTGAGTCATGACATCTAATGAATCCTCAGAAAATCTGCGCAACCGTCTGGCAGAAAAAATGGCTGGAGATATAACCCTCTCCGAAAAACCGGGAGAGTCACTTAAAAAGTGGAGATCGAATTTCGAGATATCCCAGACCGATATTGCAAATTATCTTAAGGTTTCTCCCTCTGTGATCAGTGACTATGAAAGTGGAAGGAGAAAATCCCCAGGGACATTAATCATAAAAAAAATCGTTGAATCTCTTCTTGAAATTGACATGGATAGGGGAAGTAAAAAAATTCACGCTTACGAGTCAATACTTACCTTAGAAAGCAGTACGAAATCTATCTACTCAACATACGAGTATACATTCCCAATACAGCTTGCAAAACTGGTTAATCTTATAGAGGGAGAAATTGTCTACAAAGGAGTTGAAAAGCCTCTTTATGGTTTCTCTGTCATTGACAGCCAAAAAGCAATCCTGGAACTTTCTTCCCATGAGTTTCAGAAGCTTTACGGCTGGAGTACAGACAGAGCAATGGTCTTTACAAAGGTCAGTACCGGGAAATCCCCTATGGTAGCTATCCGGGTTACCAACCTTAAGCCCGGCGCTGTAGTACTTCACGGACTTCGAAAAGAAGAGGTTGAACCTGTTGCAGTCAAAATGGCAGAAGTCGACCGCATCCCCCTAGTCGCAACTACAATGGACCTCGACCATATTGTCCAGTTACTGAAAAAATACAGTCAATACTATGCTAAGGAATAAACTCCCTGAACACTGATGCCCTGAAAAACTCAAAACAGGTGGAAATAATGACTATTGGAATAGTATCTTACGGTGCTTATGTCCCCCGATACCGTATAAAAATAGAAGAAATCGCCCGTGTCTGGGGCGATAATGCAGAAGCTCTTAAAAGTGGCCTTAAAGTATACGAAAAATCTGTTCCTGATATCGACGAAGATGCAGCAACTATAGCTGTGGAAGCAGCAAGATTTGCAATGGCAAGAAGTGGAGTCGATCCAGCACGGATTGGGGCTGTATACACTGGCTCAGAGAGCCACCCTTATGCTGTTAAGCCGACAAGTACAATTGTCGCCCAGGCTATCGGAGCAACCCCCCATATGACCGCAGCAGACTTTGAATTCGCATGTAAGGCAGGAACAGCTGCAGTTCAGGCTTGTATGGGACTAGTAGGTTCAGGGATGATTGATCTCGGCCTAGCTATAGGAGCAGATGTTTCCCAGGGAGCCCCAAGTGATGCTCTTGAGTATACTGCGGCTGCAGGTGGAGTTGCCTGTCTCATAGGAAGAAAAGAATCTGAACTTGCCGCAATAATCGAGGATACTTATTCTTTTACAACTGACACTCCTGATTTCTGGAGAAGAGAAGGAATGCCCTACCCTGAGCACGGAGGCCGTTTTACAGGAGAGCCAGGCTATTTTAAGCACGTAACTAATGGAGCAAAAGGTCTTCTGGAAAAACTTGGAACAAAGCCTGAAGATTATGATTATGCGGTTTTCCACCAGCCAAATGGAAAGTTCCCTAGTAAAGCTGCAAAAATCCTGGGTTTCACTAAGGCCCAGATTGCTCCAGGGCTTGTAGTTCCAAAAATAGGGAATACGTATTCAGGTTCCTGTCTTATGGGAATTGCCGCTACTTTGGATCAGGCAAAACCAGGAGACAGGATTTTTGCGACTGCCTTTGGATCAGGTGCAGGATCTGATGCTTTTAGTATAACAGTTACAGACCGGATTGAGGAAATCCGAAACAGAGCTCCAAAGGTTTCCGAACTGATTAAAGACCCTATATATATTGACTATGCAAGGTATGCCAAGCATAAAGGTAAGATTCGCCTGGCCTGAAAACGGAGTGAGCATAATGAGAGATGTAGCAATTATCGGAGTAAAAAATACTAAGTTTGGAGAACTATGGGAGCGTTCTCTAAGGGATATAGTTGTAGAAGCCGGGATAGGAGCAATCCAGGATGCGGGTGTTAGTGGGAAAGATATCAGTGCTCTTTATGTTGGGAATATGAGTGGAGGCCGCTTTATTGAGCAGGAACATATAGGAGCTCTTATTGCAGATTATTCGGGACTTTCCAAGAACCTGCATGTTCCCGCTACACGAGTAGAAGCTGCCTGTGCATCAGGTGGACTGGCATTGCGTCAGGCTATTATGTCTGTAGCTTCTGGTTATAGCGATATTGTAGTTGCAGCCGGAGCAGAAAAAATGACTGATGTTGGATCTGAAGAAGCATCTTCAGCTCTTGCAGCAGCGGCTGACCGCGAATGGGAAGGTATGGCAGGAGCTACTTTTCCCGGACTTTATGCAATGATTGCAAGGCTGCATATGCACAGGTATGGAACGACCAGTGAACAGCTTGCCGAAGTTGCCGTAAAGAATCACAAAAATGGTTCTCTTAACCCCATTGCTCAGTATAGAAACAGGATTACTGTAGATGACGTATTGAACTCTATAATGGTAGCCGATCCTTTGCATATTTATGATTGTTCTCCAATAACGGATGGAGCTTCAGCTGTTGTGCTTGCTCCTGCGGATGTCGCCCATAAATATACGGACACTCCTATATATATTAAGGCAACTGCTCAGGCAAGTGATACGATTGCGCTTCATGACAGACGAGACATAACAACCCTCGATGCAACCGTAATGGCTGCAAAACGTGCATATTCCATGGCAAAATTAGGGCCTGAAGACATCGATGTTGTGGAAGTACATGACTGTTTTACTATTGCTGAAATTTGCGCTATTGAAGACCTCGGATTTGCAGAAAAAGGGAAAGGAGGAATTGTCACTGCAAATGGGGAAACCGCTATAGGAGGCAGGATTCCAGTTAATACATCCGGTGGTCTCAAAGCCTGTGGACATCCAGTTGGGGCTACAGGTATAAAACAGGCAGTTGAGATCACAACCCAATTACGTGGAGAAGCAGGAAAACGACAGGTAGATGGCGCAGAGTATGGAATGACCCATAATGTAGGAGGGTCAGGAGCAACGGCAGTTATTCATATTTTCTCGAGGGAGAGGTGAGGATCCTATGTCTTCCGTTCCACGATTCTGGAGAAGTTTAGGTAGCAGGTATAATCTTGAAGGAACCCGCTGTAAAGAATGCGGAGAGTATTACTATCCCCCACGCAATTTCTGTGTAAACTGCAGGCGGGGAGGCCATATTGAACCCTACAATTTCAAAGGTACTGGGGAAATTATATCCTATACGATAATCCATACAGCTGCTGAAGGTTTTGAAGGCCAGACACCTTATACCCTTGCGATAATCCAATTAGATGAAGGGCCCAGCCTGACATCGCAGGTAATAGGCGACCCTGAAAAAATCCATATTGGAATGAGGGTAAGATCTGTATTCCGGAAACTTGGGGAAGATGGTGAACGTGGTATGATTTACTATGGCACTAAATTTGTCCCTGCAGATCCAGAATAAATCCGGATTTTTCCGGATTCTTTTTTTAGATTACTTAATGAATTTTTAGCAAAATGAACGCTAATATGAATTTTTATCCAGAAGTATTTAGTGAACTATTACCTGATATAACTGGAGATGTCTGAAAACTATGATTGAAATCGAGGTCAAGATCAAAGCAGACCATTCAAAAGCTCGCTCTATTCTCAAGAAAATAGGGGCAGTAGAAATAGGAGTTGAAAATCAGTCAGATGTTTATTTTGCAGCTCCTCACAGGGATTTTGCGAAAACCGATGAGGCGCTTAGAATCCGTTCCCTGAACGATCAGGCAGTGCTGACATATAAAGGCCCCAAACTCGATGGGATCTCCAAAACCCGGGAAGAATTCGAAACTCCTGTAGATGAGGCTACTACAATACAAATCTTGCATGCCCTTGGTTTTTCTGAAGCCGGAGCAGTCCGCAAAAAAAGGGAAGTCTTCATGGCTGGAGAGATAACCGTCTGTCTTGATACTGTTGAAAACCTTGGAGAATTTCTTGAAGTCGAAATCGTGGCTGAAAGCGAAAAAGAGCTCGAAACTTCAAGAGCAAAGTTATTTGGGTTGCTAAAACAGTTTGGCGCCGGGGAAAAGGATTCTATCAGGACTTCTTATCTTGAGATGGTACTGGAGAAAAAATAAAGGTTAATAATACATCTGGTAGATGTATGTATCAATTTTTCAACACTTCTCTATCCTATCTTTTATATAAATTTGCATAAACTTTTCTACTAAATTTTTATTGTTTTTTTCTTATGTATATGACTGTCCCAAGCATTACTGCAATTACACTGACAGGACTCATAAAAGGAGTAGTGTTTGATTTCTGGGTCTGGTTGGAACTTTCTTCTATCCATTTACCCTGAGTTTTCAACTCCGCGATCACTGCAGCCCTGTCTGAAACAGGATATTTTATTCCCAAAGGTACTCTGAAAAGCTGCCCATCGAGATTTTCGTCATTTAACATTAAAAGAGCAGATTCGTTCTGGGCAAACTCGACTTCATCTTCCACATCTAGATTAGTCCCTATTTTACTTCTTATCTTTATGGTCTCTGTAGGAATGGAATTATAGAGCCATTCTTTAACTGTAATGGTATAAATTGTGTAACTGGGATATATGTCAATCTTGCTGACTGTACCAATAACTATTCGGTCAGAGTTGTTTACTTGATAAGGGATTTTGGCAGCCTCTGAACTATATGTAGCTGCTGCGAGATTTGGAACCAGAAGAAGCAGCATAAGCGTAAAAAGTATCGAAAATAAATTTAGGCGTTTCATCAAAATTCTCCTGCTCTTTATTTTCAGCCCAAACAAAATAACGAAGAGACCTTGTGTTAGTCATTCCTTTTTACGTATACAATTGCCCCAAGCATTACTGCAATCGCACTGATAGGACTCATGAAAGGAGTAGTGCTTGATTTCTGATTTTGGTTTGAAGTTTCTTCCTGCTTGCCTGTAGTTCCTGTATTCTCTGTCATTTCGGTGTTGTTTGTTTTATTTTCGGTTTGATTTTCCTTTTGCTTGCCTAAAAATTTTATATTTTCTATTTGCTTGGTTTCATTTGTTTTGGTTTCTATTTTGTTTTCTTCTGGCCACTTACCCAGAGCTTTTAACTCCTTGACTACTGCGTCTCTATCAGAAATAGGGTGTTTTCCTGGCCCTCCTATAACAACATGGAAAAGCTGTTGATCTATATTTATATCGTTTAGCATCAAGAGTACTGATTCGTTCTGGATGAAATTAGGCTCAGTTGATATCATTACGTTAGTTCCAATTCCACTTTTTACTTTTATGGTTTTTGTGGGTAGAGGGTTATAGAGCCATTCATTAACTTTAATTGTAGCAATCATGTGGGCACGAAACATATCAACCCTGCTCACTGTACCAACAACTATGCGGTCAGAATTGTTTATCTGGTATGGTATTTCTCCAGCTTCTGCAGTAAATGAAGCCGCTGCGAGATTTGGAACCAGAAGAAGCAGCATAAGCGTAAAAAGTATCAAAAACAAATTTCGGCGTCTCATCAAAATTCTCCTGTCCTTTATTTTCATATCTTTCTTCAGTAAATTTTATTGTTTCCTTTTTATGTATATGATTGCCCCCACCATTGCTGCAAGCATATAAATAGAACTTATAAAAGGAGCAGTGTTTGATTTCTGGGTTTGATTGGAACTTTCTTCTTGCTCGTCTATTGTTCCCGCATTCTCTGTCATTCCGGCGTCGTTTGTTTTATTTTCGGTTTGATTTTCTTCCTGCTTATCTACTGTTCCAATATTCTCTACCACTTTGGTCTCGTTTGTTTTGTTTTCAGTCTGGTTTTCTTCCGGCCACTTTCCTTGAGCTTTCAACTCCTCAATTACTGCATCTCTATCAGAAATAGGGCGTTTTCCTGCAATGCCGACAAATACTCTGAAAAGCTGTTTACCGAGATTTTCATCCTTTAACATCAGGAGCGCTGATTCGTTCTTAGTAAACTCAACTTCGTCTTCAACCCATACATTGGATCCCATATTAGATTTCACTTTTATCGTCTTTAAAGGCTGAGGATTATAGAGCCATTCTTTAACTGAAATGGTATAAATTGTGTATCTGGGATATGTGTCAATTTTGCTGACTGTACCAATAACTATTCGGTCAGAGTTATTTACTTGGTATGGAATTTTGGTAACTTCTTCAGCAAGCATTGCTGCTGCGAGATTTGGAATCAAAAGAAGCAATATAAGCGTAAAAGGTATCGAAAACAAATTTCGGCGTTTCATCAAAATTCTCCTGTTCTTTATTTCAATTTAGTAAAGAGTAGGTTGTCGAAATTATTGATTGAAAATTTCATATTGAAGTGACTGCTTATTTTTCATTAATTGGAGCAGTGGTCTAATCCCAGGAATTCCGAAAAAACAAAAGCAGAAAAAAGAAGATTCGTTTAGACAACTTACTCCATATTTATTAAATCTGCACAACTCTATAAAAAACGTTTGTTGAAGTTGAAAGAAGTCAATTTTATTTTTAGCTGGGGTAAGTTGTTGATACTTGAGAAAACGAAATAACGGATAATCTTAGCTCTGTTTTAATGCAGTCACTGTAATTAGTCGTTCACGTCTTCTTTTATTCTTTAGCATGGTAAAGAGGATCTCAGGTTTTGCAGGTTTAGTACCTGATACAAAAGGCAAAAGCTTTAATAGTATTGTAGTTATTTTTGATACAAGCACATATGAACAGATGTTCATATTCAACATTGTTTAAAAATTATACAGATTAGAGGACTAGCTGTGGTTGAACTGGATAAATGTGAGGTCAACTGTATACATGAAGAAGCGGTACAAGCAGTACGGAAGGCCTTATTTGGCGAAGATGTAGCTGCTTCTCTGGCCGAATTGTTCAAGGCCTTGGGAGATCCGACAAGAGTGAAAATCTTGTTTTCCTTAATGACCAGAGAGCTTTGTGTTTGTGACCTTACCGCTGTAATAGGAATTTCCGAATCGGCAGTATCTCATCAGCTTAAAATTCTCAGGACTTTACGCCTTGTCAAATTCCGGAGAGAAGGTAAGGTTCTGTATTATTCACTGGCCGACAATCATGTTGAGAAATTATTCGCTCAAGGGCTAGAGCATGTTACCGAATAAAAATCGCAAAAAATGAGGAAGAAGTTATGACCGAAACGGCAGAAAAAATGGAAACGGTATCGTCCAAGCTGCTCGTGACCGGTATGGACTGTCCGGATTGTGCAGCAAAAGTGGAAAAAGCCGTTAAACGCATGCTGGGAGTTGTTAATGCAAAAGTTGTTTTCCCCGCAGGAAGCCTCAACGTAGAGTACGATCCACAACAAACCGGTATTACTCAAATGGTAGACAAGATCAAAAAGTTAGGTTACGAAGCACGGGAAGATGACCAAAAAAAATCAGAGATTTCTCAAACCACTGATTTTTGCATCATTGGAATGGACTGCCCAGACTGTGCAGCTAAATTGGAAAAACGTATGACGAAGGTTCCAGGAGTCGAAACTGCACAAGTAAATTTCGGCGCTTCCAAAATGACTGTAACTCATAATGGATCAGTGGCAGAAATCCTGTCAACAATAGAAAAAATGGGTTATTCGGGAGAAGTGGACGAAGGCCATCAGATAAAAAATGAACCATCCAGTTTCTGGAAATCAAATCAGTACGTTAAGCCCACAATCATCTCTTTAATCATGCTTATCTTTGGGTTTATTGCTGGGAAGCTGGAAGCACCGACATTAGCAGTTAATGGGTTGTTCCTTACCGGAATAGTTCTGGGTGGCTTTCTACCAGCCAAAAACGGCATTTCTGTACTAATTAATGCCCGAGAATTTGACATGAATATTCTGATGGCCATAGCAGTAATCGGGGCATCAGCACTTGGTTCTTTTGAAGAGGCTGCAACGGTTGTATTTCTGTTCTCTTTTGGAAATGCCTTGCAGAGCTATACCCTCGATAAAACAAGGAATTCCATTAGAGCTTTAATGGAACTAACACCAACTGTAGCCTTGGTAAAGCGAGGAGCAACTGAAATAAGGCTGCCGGTAGAAAAAATCGTAATCGGAGATATCATTGTCGTTCGCCCTGGAGAACGGATTGCCATGGATGGTAAAGTATCTACTGGTTACTCTACAGTGAACCAAGCCCCGATCACAGGAGAGTCTATCCCGGTGGAGAAACAGCCCGGAGATGAGATATATGCAGGAACGATCAACGAACTCGGCTCTCTTGAGATCAAAGTCACCAAACTAGCAAAAGACAACACAATATCTAGAATTACTAACATGATTGAGGAAGCTCAAGGGCAGAGAGCGCCATCCCAACAATTTATTGATAAGTTTGCAAAATACTACACTCCTGCTGTTATTGTTGTGGCTGGTCTGGTTGTTGCGGTGCCCACATTGGTTTTTGGACAACCTTTCAGTAAATGGTTTTATGAGTCCATGGCTATGCTGTTGGTAGCGTGCCCTTGTGCACTGGTTATCTCTACACCTGTATCCATTGTATCTGCAATAGGCAACGCGGCGAAAAATGGCGTGCTAATTAAAGGTGGAAAGTACCTGGAAGAAACAGGAAGTTTGTCAGTAGTCGCCTTTGACAAAACCGGCACCCTTACTAGGGGAAAGCCTCAGGTGACGGATATTATTCCTACTGATGGCATACCTGATAAGGAATTCTTAGCAATCGCATCGGCAATTGAAAGTCGATCAGAACATCCTTTAGCTGAGGCAATTGTAAAATATACAAAAGAACACGGAGCTGAAATTGCTAGTATATCAGCATTTGAAGCAGTTCCCGGCAAAGGAGCAAAAGCAACGATTCAAGGTAAGGTTTATCAAATTGGTAATTCCAGACTCTTTACCGAACAATCAATAGATGTAAAGCGTGTCGAAGATAAGGTTTCTCGTTTGCAAAACGAAGGAAAAACTGTAATGATGCTAGGAGATGAAAAACGTATTTTGGGTCTCATAGCTGTAGCAGACGTATTGCGGGAAGATTCCAGTCAAGCTATTAATAAGCTAAAAGAAGCTGGTATTAAAAAAGTCATTATGCTTACAGGAGATAATGAAAGCACTGCCCATGCTATTGCCACAAAAGCAGGAGTCGATGATTTTAGAGCAGACCTATTACCAGAAGACAAAGTAGATGCAATTAAGAAACTTCTTGTTAAGCATGGCAAGGTAGCTATGGTTGGAGACGGTGTCAATGATGCCCCAGCAATGGCAATATCTACAGTTGGAATCGCAATGGGAGCTGCAGGAACTGATGCAGCGCTAGAAACCGCAGATATTGCCTTGATGGCTGATGACCTTACAAAACTTACCGATACGATCAGACTGAGCCGAAAAACACTAAGCATTATCAAACAAAACATTGCATTTGCCTTGATAGTCAAAGGATTAATTCTTATGCTAGTCGTTCCCGGCTGGCTGACTTTGTGGTTAGCTGTGGCAGGGGATATGGGGAGCTCACTTATAGTTACCCTGAATGGAATGAGATTATTGAGAGTGAAACATAAGGATTAAACGAATTCATGAATAAGGAGGGAAAAAGATGGAAAATTTAAAAGTTTTAGGTGTAGACTGCAACAACTGTGCGGCGAATGTGCGTAAGGCCCTTGAGGGCGTGGACGGTATTGAAAATCTTGACATAAGGCTTTCAGAAAAGATCGCTATGGTAACCTTTGACCCCAGTAAGGTTAGCAAGCAGGGAATTACTGAAAAAGTGGAAGACTTCGGCTATGATGTTGAATAAATAACATGCACTTACCTTAGATACTTACCTCAAATTAATATATAGAGCTTGAGATTTTCTTAAGGGTAGGAAAGGGAAATTTCAGGCTATGAAATCATATTTATTACTGAGCTTGATACAAAAACAATTTGTTGTTAAGTGCAAAAATCTATAAATTATTCATGCCCGTAGAATGCGGGCATAAAAACAGATAATTTTCGATTTATTCCTGAATCTTATCTTATTCTAGAACCGGGTTTTATTTCTTTGTCCGGCATCAGCGCTGATACGATTTTCCCACCGTCATCGGCTGCAAGTATCATGCCATTTGATTCAACTCCGCAAAGTTTGGCAGGTTTCAGATTAGCGAGTACAATTACGTATTTTCCTACAAGCTCTTCAGGAGTGTAATAAGAAGACAGACCTGCAACAAGCTGCCTTGGCTTTTCTTCACCAATATCCACTTCAACTCTGATGAGCTTTTTTGACTTCTTCACGGGTTCGGCGAGAAGAACCCTTCCAACTCTAATATCGAGTTTTGCAAAGTCTTCGTACTCGATTATAGGAAGGGATTCTTTTTTCTCTTTGTCTGGTTTTACTGCCTCTCCAGCTTTCTCAGCTGGTTTTGTTTCTTCTGCAGTTCCCATTCCTTCGGATTTAGCAGGTTCTTTCCCATTGTTCTTTGATGAGGCTTTCTTTACATCTGCAGCTTTTACCCTCTGATTTGCAATCTCTTCCATTTCCTCGATCCTGTCATCTTCGAGCTTTGTGAAAAGTATTTTGGGCTTTGCGAGCTTTGTACCTGTCTTTAAAGGCACGAGAGCTTCACTGTATCCGGCAGTATGTAGGTCTCCTTCCTGCCCGAGCTCTTTCCAGGCAATCTCCATGCTCCCAGGAGTCACTGGTTCAAAAATAAGGCATAGAGCTTTTGCCAGGTGGAGACAGTTGTAAAGTACCTGTCCGCAGGCTGCCTTATCCTGTTTGATCAGGCTCCAGGGCTCATGAGACTGGAAATAAGTATTCCCGAAAGACGCAAGAACCATTGCAGAATCAACGGCTTTTTTGAACTCATATTCAGCCATTGCGGCTTTTACCTCTTTTAAAGCCTTTTCTATCTCTTCATTTACCTCAGGTTCGAGTTCTCCGGCGGGAACTTCTCCATAATTCTTGAAAGCAAAGAGCATTGTCCGATAAAGGAAATTCCCAAGAACTGCCACAAGTTCGGTATTGATTTTTTCCTGAAGCACGCGCCATGAAAAGTTCAGCTCTTTTGTGTGAGAAGTATAACTTGCCAGATAATACCTCAGCAGATCAGGATGGAAACCATGGTCAAGGTAATCTTCTCCTACCCAGACCACATTACCTCGGCTCTTGGAGAACTTTTTATCTTCAATTTTGACCATGCCTGAAGCCACAACCGCAGTGGGCAATGAATAATCCGCGCCTTTAAGCATAGCAGGCCAGAAGATACAATGGTGATAGGTAATGTCCCCTCCTATAAAATGGACAATTTCTCCATCGTTTTTCCAGTATTTTTCCCAGGAATTCCCTGTTTTTGCAGCCCACTCTTCGGTAAAGGCGATATAGCCTATAGGAGCGTCTACCCAGACATAGACCACGAGGTCATCATGTCCTGGGAATTTTACTCCCCATTCTAGATTTCGGGTAATGCACCAGTCTGTAAGTCCCTGCTTTACCCAGCCCAGTGCATAGTTCCTAGCATTGATGGTTCCACCAAGGTCATTTGAGAGATAATCCATGAGGAAGTCACTGAAATTGGAAAGCTTGAAAAAGAAATGTTCCTGCTGCCTGTACTCGGCCGGCCCTCCGCAAATAGTGCAGACAGGGTTCTGAAGTTCCCCGGGCTCAAGGTGTTTTCCACATCCCTGGTCGCACTCATCCCCTCTTGCGATTTCGCCGCAGTGAGGACAGGAACCTTCTACATAGCGGTCAGGAAGAAAACGATTGCATTTCGGGCAATAAGCAATTTCGATAGTTTTCGGGTACAAATAGCCTTTTTCAATCAGTCTGTTAACAATATCCAGAGTCCTGTTGTGATTTTCAGGGTCATCCGTTGTCCCAAAAGCATCAAAGTAAACTCCCAGCTGCTTGAAAGTCTCATCAAAATGTTTGTGATATATTTCTACAAGCTCTGTGGGAGTCATCCCGAGTTCTTCGGCATTTACGACAATGGGGGTGCCGTGAGTGTCCGAACCACAGACAAAGGTAACATCCCTCCCTTCCTTTCTCAGGGAACGGACAAAAATATCAGCCGGTACATAGGTCCGGAGATGCCCGACATGAGCCTTGCCATTAGCATAAGGCAGGCCACAGGTAACAAGTACGGGTTTACTGGATGATTCTGGCATTTTGATCTCCATATATTTTTTGTGAATATATTCCTCTTCGATGATTGCAATTCTAAAATATATTTCGCTCACTGTTTTTGATCAAACTTTTTTTGAAAAAATTTGCGTTGCGCCGGTTGATCAAAACCGTTGCGCCGGTTTATCACGCCGTAGCGAGGGGGGTTTTCGCTCAAGCCTTTTTTGAAAAGGCTTGTGGTCAAGCTTTTTTCAAGAAAAGTTTGCTGCTTGCTGAATTTTACAAGGTAACCTATTTGAAGGATAGTTAGTAATCCTATATAAAGAAGGATGGAGTGTAGAGACAGATAAATAATAGCTCTAACATTTCAGGTTGTTAAGTAAATTCTATTGCCAGTAGGCTCCTGCAAAGTCTCCTTTTTGCATCACCTGCTACCGTAATAAATCTACGATATTAGTTAGAAAGTTCAACAATGCTTCAAGACCGCAGACTAAAGCGATAAGTCTAAAATATAAGTCCTAAAATATACGGTCCTATAAAACATGAATGATAAAAACATAGACTCTGAAGGCACGGACTCAGAAGATCTATCTGATGATAGCATCTCACAAAATAGTCCTCCTAATGGGGGAAAGAGCTTCGTCCCTGATAAAGGATACGGCACGAGTGATCATTCCTTTACCGGCTCTGACCCTGATGGCTCTGGGAAAATAGTTGATCAGGGATCTCCTTTTGAAACTTTTGAGAATAAAGAAATTGGAAGCAAGAGCTTAAGCATGAACCCCAATCCGCATCCACAGAAAAAAAAGCATAGATGGATGCCCTACTTGCTGGTTGTACTGGCTCTCGTTACTATCATATTGGTTAGTCTTGCAGCAATCTCCTCTAATTTAGGTGTTAAGGGAAGCTTGGGAAGTTCTGATAAGGTAGCTGTTATCTACATCCAGGGCACTATATTTTCCGGAAATGTTGCTAATGGGCTTGGCTACGCGACTTCCGAAGAGATTACAGAAAATATCCGTAAGGCTGCTGCGGATAGTGGAGTCAAGGCAATTGTGCTTAGAATCGACAGTCCTGGAGGATCTCCGGCAGCAGCCCAAGAAGTAGTAGAAGAAATTAAGAAAGTTCAGGCAAAAGGAATTCCTGTTGTTGTGTCCATGGGAGACCTTGCAACCAGTGCTGCATATTATATTTCCGCACCGACGAATTACATCATTGCAAACCCTTCTACAAACACCGGATCTATTGGAGTTATCTGGGTCTTCCAGAACATGTCTGCTTCCTATAAAGAAGCAGGTGTAGATTATTATGTCGCAAAGTCAGGAGAAATGAAAGACATGGGAAGCACCTGGAGAGGTCTCACTAATGAAGAAAAAGAGTATGCTGATTCTGTGGTTATGGAAAGCTATGAAAAGTTCGTAACCGAGGTTTCAGAAGGACGCAAAATGCCCCGAAGCGAAGTAAAAGTTCTAGCAGATGGCCGAATATACACCGGAACCAGGGCAAAGGAGCTTGGGCTTGTGGATGGCTTAGGAAATCTTTATGACGCAATCGATAAGGCTGCACAACTTGGAAGAATTTCAGGAGAACCCAAAATTGAGTATATGAACAAAGCAAGTCTATCAACGCTACTTTTGGGTTCCAATTCAGGAGGCTCTAATGAGACAGCCGAACAGTTTATTAGTTCCTTTCTAGAAAATCCATATGGGAGACTCATTTCCTGAAATTCTAACAACGCAGGTGAGTAATAGGAAAAATTTACAATCGCGAGCGGGGAAGGATTTTATATATTTAAATTTCATTTTTTATCTTAAGTTATTCCTGTTTTTTCTTTTTTTTCAATTTTGCTATTTTCCATAATAGTTACACCCGAAAAATCACAAAATATATATTCTCTCACATGTAGGATATCTCGGGCTTAATATGCTGGATCTTAAACTTGTACGTAACAGTCCCGATATAGTTAGACACGCTCTCATTAACAGGAATATGAGCACCGAGCTTATAGATAGCCTTCTTGAGTATGACATAGCGTGGAGAGAATGTCTCGCTGAAGGTGATGAGCTAAAGCATAAGCGTAATGTGGTCACCCGTGAGATAGCGAAGCTAAAAAAAGAAAATAAAGATGCTTTATCTAAGATAAACGAAATGCAAGGCATCAATAGCCGCATAAAAGAAATAGATGATCAGATACGAGATTATAAGTCAAAAATAAATGAAATAATGCTCAGTATCCCCAACATCCCATCCGCGACAACTCCAATAGGCAAGGATGAGAATGATAATCCAGTTGTAAGGGTTGTTGGAGAACCGAGAAAATTCACATTTACTCCAAAACCCCACTGGGATATAGGAGAAGCACTGGATATACTCGACTTTGAGAAAGGAGCAAAGATTGCAGGTCAGGGCTTTACAGTCTATAAAGGCATGGGTGCAAAACTCGAAAGAGCGCTCATAAACTTTATGCTAGATGTACATGCAAAGCAAGGTTATATTGAAGTTTTTCCACCTGTACTTATCAACGAAAAAGCCATGACTGGTACAGGGCAGTTGCCAAAATTTAAAGATGACATGTACCTATGTACTGACGGCTACTATCTTGCACCTACTGCAGAAGTTCCTGTAACTAATCTCTATATGGACGAGTACATAGAAAAATTACCGGTATTCCTTACAGCATATACTGCGTGTTTCAGACGTGAAGCAGGAAAACATGGTCAAGACACCAGAGGAATCATCCGTCAGCATCAGTTCAACAAGGTTGAGCTTGTCAAGTTTGTAAACCCAGAAACCTCATATGAAGAACTGGAAAAGCTCACAAACGATGCCGAAGAAATCCTTAAACTTTTGAAATTGCCATATCGCGTAGTAAACCTGTGTACTGGAGATATCGGATTTTCAGCAGCGAAGACTTACGACATAGAGGTATGGGTACCCACACAGGAAAAATATAGAGAAATATCTTCGTGCTCGAATTTCGAGAACTTTCAAGCCAGAAGGGCTAATATCCGCTTTAGAACTCCTGAAGGCCCACAGTTCGTCCACACCCTTAATGGCTCAGGCCTTGCTGTAGGGAGAACTGTCGTTGCAATACTCGAGAATTACCAACGCGAGGATGGAAGCGTGGAAATCCCTGAGGTTCTCAGACCATACCTTGGCGGAGCAAAAGAAATTAGTAGAGAAGTCTAAACTAAAAAAATCTAAAATAACAGAGTAAACTTAGACAGAGGTTTATAGGAAACTCAAATAGATTCCAAAATCACTGTCAACGCGGAAAGGCGCGGAAGAAAGGACATAGGGGCACAATTTTTCAGTGTTTCCTTACTAACAGCGTCTTTTTCGTTCTCCGTTTATTTCAGATTTTATTTAGATAATTGAAGAAACCAGCTAATTCACTATATTTCTTTTTTCTCCGAGTTTTACTTTTCAACTTTCTTCTTGATTTCCGGCTCTTCTCCTGCAGATTTTGTCCAGGAGCAGAATGTTGTCAAGCATCAGAGATCCACTCCATCCGAGAGGAATTGCCCAAGCAGGTTTGCCTGTAGACTGTTCTACCTGTTCTGGAAGAAGTCCTGTACTGGTTGCTCCGGCAAGAGCCCATTTAAGACATTTAACTCCTTCGAGGGTCAGCTTTTTCACAGTGTCGTCAGAGATTTCTCCGTTTCCAGAAGAAGCCCCATTAGTAACAACAGACCCACTAGTAACAACAGATGTTGATTTTTCAGAGGAGAGTTCAAGGGAAAGGGTGAACATTGCTTCCGAAAGCCAAAGAGTAGTTACTACCCACGGGTTTCCGTTTATATAGCTGTCATTCTCATACCTTCTAATGCCGTAATTGAGATTGAAGGGTACTGAAAGCTTTTTCTGAATATTCCCTATCATGAACTGAATCATATCCTTCTCGAGGGGATCTTTTGGAGAGAGCATTCCAAAAGGAACATAGGCACCTAAAATGCTTGCGTCAACGGTTTTATCCAGTTTTTCGTTAATTACTCCTTTTGCAAAGTAACCCTCCTGAAGCCAGAAACGATCAATCGTAGCCTGCTTGACAAACTCTGCCCTCTTCTTCCAGCGCTTTGCCATTCCAGCTTCCCCATTTTCTTCAGCTAGGTGAGAAGCACCCATAAGCCCGGCATAAATCGAAGCATTCGTATATGTAAAAATTCCATAGAAAGTTTCCCAGAGATCCATACATCTTTCGTGAAGTCCTGATTTGGTCCGCTTCATAAGATATTCCGCAGCCCTGAGTATGGAAACCCAGACTTCTTCGAGAAACTCAGCTTTTTTCAGGCCTTCTAGAACCCTGTAATAAACATCCATAGCATAGAGTGTAGATCCAGTTTCGTCGATCTGAGTCGAATAATCAAAATTGCCCCAGGAGGGAGCTATATCTCCATTTAGCCAGTAACGTTGAAACCAGGAACCGTCAGAAAGCTGAGTCTGGATGCACCATTTGAAAAAAGTGTCACAATACTCAGGATAACCGGAATGCTTTAGTGCGAGCACGATTTCTGCGGCATCTCTATTCCAGCAGAATCCATATCCTCCACATTTCTCAAAATTAGAGTCAAACTCCGGAGCAGCCACAAAAGACCCATATTTGCGGTCATTAAGGAGGTAAAGCATGAGAAGAGCACGGTTGTAGGCGCTGAACAGTTCCTGGCGTAAATTATCGTATCCCTCAAGCCCTGGCATTTTGAGCACCTGCTTTCTAGAGAGCAACATAACCCAATGCTCCCGCGTCTTTTCGAAAATATATTCGAGAGGCAGTTTTGAAAGCTCTTGTATTCTTTTATACAGGAGGCGTCGGGAAGAAGCAGCGCCTATAAAAATAACAAACTCGTTTGCTCCGTCAGCCTCCAGTTCGAGATCCCAGCCAGCCGCGTTATTAATATTTCCTATATCTTCTTTATTCCCCTGGAGTTTTCCGTCTTCCATATCAAATTTAGAATTAGTCCACCATATGGTATCCATTGCCTTACCTATCTGCCATTCAGTAAACTCTGGGAGGGAGTATATCCCTATATGATAGTTCTGCCAGTATTGTACGAGCAGGTGAGTATCGGTATCGCAAAAACCGGAGTTTTTTTTGGTAGTTTCCCCTACATTAAAATTCGAATAATAGAAAAATTTTCCAGAGATCTTTTTCTGTGACTGGATCTTAAACCTGCGGATAAGGACAGGCACGTCGGGGTGTACGAGGTCAAGAATGGAAATACGAATTCCCGAATCATGATAAAGTTTTGTGGACACGATATTAGTGTCTTCTATATAATTCTGGATACAGTGCCAATCATTATCGTTTGTCCAGAGAAGCTTTTCCCCTGTATGAATACAGGCTACGGATTCTTCGACGTGTTGAGCATGGTCTCGACGGGGATAGAAAAAACCTAAGATATCTCCCTTTCTCCCCATTGTTACAAGCAGCTCGTCATTTCCGAGAATGACATTTGGTTGCTTTATCACCGTATCTCCCCTCTCAGTTGGTGTTCCAAGCCTGTACCGCCCGACGGTGCCGGTGAGATTATGTGTTCGCAAACCTCCTTTCCCGTAGCTTTGCAGCTTACTTCCCTCACACTTATGTTTTTCCCGAAGTATTCAGTCAAGTAACCTGCAAAATAGCCGCTCATAAAGGCACAAACTGGCTGGTCCGACCCTCCGTAAGTATCGGCTATAAACGAGTCTTTTACAATGATTTTTCCTTCATAAGTCTTTGGATCACATTCTATTTCCAGAATTCCCCAACCTACACCCCTGTAGAGTTCTGCAAGCACGTCTGCAAAATTACTGTCATTAAGGTTCAGAATACTCTTGAAATATTTTGCGGCGTGAATCCCGCCCTTAAGTCCTGAAATTGTGAGAAGTCCTTCTGCATGCGGCGCATTTTGGTTGAAAGTTTTAATGATGTCCACAATTGTGAGTGCCCTTGCCGCAACTCCCCTGACTCCGATGACATTTATAGGGAAGTCCATGGAATAAACCATCCCATATTTTGAAATCCCGTATTCTACCTCGCTTACGACCTCAAGTTCCTTTATTTTCTGGGCAAAGATCTCTGGATTGACATCTTTATCAAGTTCAGTGAATACTGAGTATTCTCCTGTTGCGTTTTGTGTTATATTATCTAGATGACCAAACATGACGAACGCATTCTCTTTTTCAAGAAAATCGATTATTGAGGATAAAGATCCGGGTTCTTTCGAATAAATTATTTTAAACCATACAATTTGCGAGCTTTCATTGAAGCCTGCAAACATGAACAAGTCCCTTACCATGCGATTCGACTCCCATGATTTAGTATGCATATGTTTAATTAAGATATTACGCTAAGTTTCCTGAATACCTGCGCTTTGAAATCCATAAGCACAGCCATGAAATTAACCGCTGCATCGAAAGGGGTGGAATGAACACTAAAGTATGAATGTACATCTCCGTCCCCTAGCCATTTGGTACACATATAGTAGTAATGATCCGACGTCAGCAAGTGCTTCCATATATTCAGAATTTCGGGATCTCCTGTTTTTCTAACAAAAGGCTCAAGCAACTTTATTTCTTCAAAACAACGCCTTTGCATATCGTTCCCAAGCCATGCGCTGGTATCACGTTCCATATCAGCCCAGGAAATCGTAGAGAAATCTCCAACATCGATTTCAGCTACAGGTGAATATTTTTCGACAAGCTCGATAGGGGTGCTGAAGCTCAGACGAGTTTTGAGCACTTCCCCTGGAAGTTTTTGCAGAAACGAAAATATCCCTGTCTCTTCCCACTGATGCTCTCCAAAGGTTTCGTAATCCATAAAGATATTAACGCAGTCTTCATTAATTCCTGACGCCCACGATGCCCATTTTTCCGCTGTCAGGGGATATCCTTCCCACCACCTTGCCGAGAACCGATATCCTATGTCGTCACTCAGTTTGTAATTCCTGAAGATAATAGGAAGTCCCGACCCTTTTGCCTTGTAAAGCACATTGGGAGATCTTCCATCAAGCATATGATCTGCACCTTCGGTAAGGATCGCCCTGTACCCGAGATCAGAAACAAGTTTCGCAATCGTATTATTGTAAAGCAATTCGGTATTTCGGAACACCTGAGGTTTAACTCCCAGAAGGTCAAACATAAGTTTTCTATGTTCTTTTATCTCCTCAACAAATTCTGTTTTGTCTTCAAAAAGGCTTGAAAGGGAGTGATAAAAAGTTTCATCCAGAAACTCCACCGCCCCCGTTTCTGCCATCTGTCGGAAATCTTCGAGCACATCTTTTTCCCAGAGTTCGCATTGTTCGAGTAGAGTACCGGTAACAGAGAGAGAAAACCTGAATTCTCCTTTATAATCGTCAAGAGAACCCAGAAGAATCTTGTTTGCAGGAATGTAGCATTTTTGGGCTACTCTTTCAAAAATTTCCTTGTTACTTCTTTCATCAAAATAGCGGAAAAAGCCTGATCTTTCATCAGGCCAGAACCTGCGAAGTCTGAACGGTTGATGTGCCTGGAAGTACATACAAACAGAGGTCATGCTCCCTCCTCCAGAACAGCTCTCCTGAAATCAGATAGAATGGAAAAATAGTTTACAGCCCGTTCATACCCGTCTCTGATATTTCCAGGATTCATGGAAAAAAAGATTTCACTCTGCTGCAGGTAACCAAATACTTGTTTAAGTTTTTGATAATCGCTATTTTCCTTAAGCGTTGAAAGTTCCTCACCAATTCTTACCAGTTCTCGCAGGTAAAGCTGCTGAGCGTGATTTCCTACCGCGTTATGCATCCCATAACGAATAGTCTGTCCGGTTCCCAGAGTAAGAAGTTTTACAGGCACAAACTTTTTCACAGCTTCAGATGGTGTTAGCATCTCAATACCCCTCGCTTTGAGAGCTTCTGGAAAAGTTCGGATAAAATCAGATATCATACTTTGATTTCTGTAGTGAAGGCAGAGATTTGCATAATTAAAATAAAGGGTCAGAATATCACCTTCCATACTGGCAATCCAGTCCGCGAACTTTTCTGGAATGAGAGGATATCCTTGCCAGTTTTTTTCCGAAAAGCGCAGCTCTAGATCTTCGCTAAGGTTTATATGCCTCAACAAAATAGGAAGATGATTTTCAAAAACGTGTACAGGGTCATATCCATTCATAAGGTTCTTGGATCCCTCGGCGATAAGGCACTTAAAGCCTAGATCGGTGAGAATTTTCCCTACTCTTTCAGTGTACAGAAGTTCCGTGTTTACGAAAGTCTCGGGAGTGATACCCAATAATTCCCTAAGCAATTCTCTGTACAGGATCACTTCCTCCTTAAACCAAGAGGGATCGGGATACAGTGAACTCAGAGAGTGATAACTACAGCTCCCTGTAAATTCCACGCTCCCAGTTTCCTCAAGTTCGCGGAAAGACTCAATAAGTTCAGGATCCCATCGACATTGTTCAAGAAACGGTCCGGACAGATCAAAGGAATATCTTCCTCCTCTTTCTATGGATTCAAGAACTAGATCATTAAGGCGTAAAAACTGCCGACTTGTTTTTAAAAATTTTGAAAAAATATTACTCCGGTCAAAATACCGGTCCATTTCAGGCACCCCAAAAAATCCCTCTACAGGCCAGTACCACTTGGGACTGTAAGGCAGATGCACTCCCATACAGACGCATACAGCTTTCATAACACAGTAATCTAGTGCGGAAACCTACTAAAAACTATTGTTTAGCTTAACTCAAGACTATTTTTGTGTCAAATCTGAACTTTCAGCGAGATCAAAAATAATAGAAGAAATGAAACGACTCAGAGGTAAAAAGGATCATCTTAGATTGAAAACAGCTTAAAAGGCGAGATGGGATCTTATCCCATCATAAACCTTGTAAGACTACCGTATGCATCGGAGATTTCTTTGAGGGAGAGGGAAATCTCGAAATCTTTTCCTTTAACTTCAAGGGAATTGCCTCCTACCTTACCAATTATCATATGAGGCATGTCTTTGAGGATTTCCAGTACAGCTTCGGGTTCACTTGTAGCAAGCAGAGCTCTTGCAGGAGCTTCTGAGAATAGCAACTCCTCAGCTTTCATTTCTGCAATTTCGCTCAGGTCTATCTCTGCGCCGCTGTTTCTGCACATCCTTGCAAGTCCTGCAGCAATTCCTCCAAGGGAAAGATCATGAGCCGAACTGAGTTTTCCGCTTCTTGCAGCTTCAATAACGGCTTTTATGATTTTGGGAGCATTTTTAGGAACAGAAGGAACTTTCCCGGCATTCTGGGTTCCAAAACAGGCATAATATTCGGAAGCTCCCATGTCAGCAGTTGTTTCGCCTACTAGAATGATAGTGTCTCCGGATTTTGCAAAGAAGCTTGAAGGTAGAGGAGTCTCAAGGTTGACTTTCCCTATTATTCCAATCGAAGGGGTTGGGGGAATTGCAGTCCTGAATTCATCACTTTCGTTATAGAGGGAAACGTTTCCTCCGACGACAGGGATTGAGAGTTCCCTTGCCCCGTCTCCAAGCCCAAGTACGGCATTTTTGAATTGCCAGTAAATTTCCGGGCGATCTGGGTTTCCAAAGTTCAGGCAGTTTACAATGGCCAGCCCGTCGGCACCTTTCACTGCAAGGTTCATGACGTTTTCAATTACTGCGGTCTTTCCTCCGTTGTAGGGATCAAGAAGGGTAGCTCTTGGCTGGCAGCCACAGGAAAGTACAATTCCATTTTTATCGGTAATCTTGAGCACACCTGCATCTTCTCCGAGTTTGACAATTGTTCTCAACTGGACTTCATGATCATATTGCCTGTAGATCCATTCTTTTGAGGCAATATTATAGGAAGACAGAACTTTCAGGAAAGCTGCCTTCAGGTCTTCCGGAGTTTCGGGAGCTTTCCCTTCTTCAACGTGGGGAATTGGAGCTACTGAAGATTTCTCACAGGTCGGAGCTCCACCTGTAAGGAAATCGATTGGAATATCCGCAACGATCTCCCCTTTGAATTCAACCGTATAATTTGGCTTTTCTGTCAAGTACCCCACTACAGCCCCATTAAGGTCGTATTTTGCTACCAGAGCAAGTACGGCATCAACGTCTTCAGGAGCTACTTCAAAAACCATGCGTTCCTGAGATTCTGCCAGCAGGATTTCATAAGCATTCATATTGGGTTCACGCTGGGTTACTGCATCTGCAATAATGTGGGCTCCAAGTCCTCCCTTTGCAGCCAGTTCCGAGCTTGCCCCTCCAAGACCAGCGGCTCCGAGATCTTTGCAGGATTTTATATAACCCTTTTCCATGGCTTCCAGCGTCATTTCTATTACAAGCTTTTCAGTATATGGGTCTCCAACCTGGACACTTGGGCGATCTTCAGCTTCGGCTGATTCGGAAAGATCCCTGGAGGCGAAGGAAGCCCCTCCAAGTCCATCTCTTCCTGTGCTGGAACCTGCGAGCACAAGTTTGTTTCCGGCTCTCTGGGAGCGAGCAGTTATGATATCCTCTTCTCTACAGAGCCCTACTGCAACCACATTTACAAGAGGGTTTCCACTGTACTTTTGGTCAAAGAAAGTCTCGCCATTAACTACAGGCACTCCTATACAGTTTCCATACCCTGCGATTCCCTTAATTATCTGCTCGAAAAGGAAAAGGTTTTTTGGAGTGTCCAGAGGCCCGAAATAAAGAGGGTCCATAAGAGCTATGGGGCGGGCTCCCATGGAGATTATATCTCTCACGATGCCACCTATCCCGGTAGCTGCTCCGTTGTAGGGATCAACATATGAAGGGTGATTATGGCTTTCCATACCTATAGCAAGTACGTATCCATCTTCGAATTTTATAATTGCAGCATCGTCTCCAGGGCCGATAATCACATTTTCGCCCGTACTAGTAAAAGTTTTCAGGAGAGGAGCACTTGAGCGGTAGGAACAGTGTTCGCTCCATAAGTTTAAAAAGCAGCCCTGTTCTACCAGGGTGGGATCTCGCCCGAGTTCTTTTTTAATGATCTTAAGATCTTCTTCAGGTAACATTGCCTTGCCTCTGATACTTAGTCCTTTTTTGGTGCCGAAGCTTCGGTTTTTTCTTAATAGATTATTCCCTTAAATTCAAGATTTTCAGTATTAGCGTTAACAGTCTATGCCGACATAAAGGGGTAAGGATTAAATAAATATTTCTAACCCGCCCGAGCTCCGCCACCCGAGTCCCATCAACCGAGTCTCGTCTCGGGAGGACGGACCGAATTGTGTATAGGGAGCACGATGCCCTTTTCGGCAGAGTTGCGGCTCTGCAGTACGTCCCGAGTTTCGCTTCGGGAGAACGAGGTCCGTTTCCCTCGCGTCGCTCGCTCAAGCGGACTAATTTCTAAATAATGACACTGAACTTCGCTCAAGAGGGCTGAGCTACAGGACTTGCTTTTTGATGTTTTCTGTAATCAAATAAGGTGAATTTTTTCGTTCCTCACAAGACTTGAGTCATGCCTGAACAGATTTCCGTGCAGCTAGATTTCATTTCGCCATAATTTTGCAAAGTATAAAACTGGATGAAAAAGGTAAACAAATACTGATAAAAGATCCAAGATTACTTACCTGAACTATTATTCTGAATAATCAATCAAGTATTCAATTATAAAAATGGGCCTGAAATTTTACTGAGTGAGAATAAATTGGTTTTGGAATAAGCTACGATAAAAAAGTAGTATTTAAAATGAAGGAGATCGAAAATATAATATATTTAAGATTAGATTTGTTGGATCATCTTTTCTACTTTTACTCCAGATTCAGTAAGTGAGTACATTTCTTCCTTTTTTGTAATCAGTTCTTTTTCTTCAAGTTCATCGAGAGTTTTTGCAATGGTGGGATGTGCAACTCTCAGAGTTTTTGATACTCTTTTCCCTTCCATTTCCCCTTTAGAGGAAAGTAGGGAGAGTACTTTTTGCCTTATACTGTTTCCGTTTACAAAACCTATTAAATCATTAAATTCGTTCATCAGGTGCCCCCTAATATGGATTATGTGTTTTCATTATATTATACTAATAAATTTATATAATAGAAGTACATATATTTGTAATAGCAGGTAATAGAAAGAGATGGAATTCAAGATATATCTAATTTCTTGATAGATAAGAGAGTTTTTTCGGCAAAAGTGGAGATTTTAAGCTTTTTCGGCTTATATTCATTCTCGAAACGTTAATCTCTCGAATACCGTTTAGATTTCCCTTTTTCACTTGCTGTCTGTACCTTTACAGACAACCATATTATTAAATTTTACTCTACAAACAAGCACAATATAGATAAAAAAAATTGAAACATAATAAAGCACTGGTTGGCTTTTTATGTTGTAGCCTATTCCTGGCTAGTAACTGAAATTCAGCATAAAGTGCCTGAAAAATACCATTAGGCTTTAATACCTTCATCGATAAGTACTTTATATCTATTAGTTATTTTTAGATGTAAATTACATATACGATGATTACAAATTCGGAGGATATACCAACAAATGAGCAGCGGAATGTGCCCAGTATGCGGGCTTCCAAAAGAACTTTGCATTTGCGAAGAAGTTGCAAAAGAGCAACAGAGAATTACTGTAAAAGTTAACAGAAGAAGATACGGAAAAGAAGTCACCGTTGTAGAAGGTTTCGATGCAAGTGAAATCGATCTTCACGAACTATCCACTTATCTTAAATCAAAGTTTGCATGCGGTGGTACGGTAAAAGGAAATACCGTGGAACTTCAGGGTAATCACCTGACCCGCATGAAAGAAGTCCTCATGGAAAAGGGTTTCTCTGCTGAACAGATTAAAAACTAAACCCTGACCAACCTCCAAGGGTAAACCGGATTTGGAATTACTAGTTTCAGATCCGGAGTCATATAATTTTGTTGATATTTAACAGCATGCGTTAGCGTGCGTTTTCAGCAAATAGAGGGAGACAGACTATCTCTACTCAAAAAATATAAGGATAAACAAATAGCTAAGAAAATTTCTGGAAAAATCGATCTTGTTTAAATTTACTTGATTTATGTGGTGTTGGTCTCCCATGAAAACAACGTGTGAAATTATGGTACAGAAAGTCTTACCCGCAATTCGGGCAGAGCTTTCTAGAACAATGATTTATGAGCACGGATGCACGCAGCAAGATGTAGCGGACATCCTGGGGCTCTCAAGAGCTGCAGTATCCCAGTACGTGAGTGAAAAACGCGGGGCTGAAGTTGATTTTTCTGAGGAGACACAGAAAGAAATAAAGAAATTTGCATCAGTGCTTCTAAATCAAGGCTTATCCTCTCAGGAAAAAACACAAGGCATGTGCGGGATTTGTAGTTTTGTTCAAAAATCCGGCTGGCTGTACAGGAATGCACCTGAAGCTAAAGCCTGTGTTATATGCGAGGATCTGGAATTAAAGTGAATGATACACTGTGTATAAAATGTAAAGGAAAAGGACTTTGCGGGCGTCCCCGTTGCCCAATTCTTGAGAAGTTCAAATCCTTAGAATCGATTGCTCCTGTGATCTCAGGAAATTCAGTTTTTGGAGCATCTCCCCCTGCTATTTTTGTAGGAAGCTATGGTTACCCTAGGGTATCGGCAGGCCCGCTCATCCCCCCTCTGGCAAAGGAGAGCGAAGCTTCGCTTTATGAAGAGCCCTCAGCCTGGGCAAACATGCAGATTGAAGATATTATTTCCATGCGTTCACGTATGGTCAGGGCAAAAACAAACTTTCATATAAAAGATGCCCGCAGCAAGGAAAATCCTCTCCTTGTAAAAGCCCAGGAACTTGCCCTTTCCCGAAAACCTATAGATACCGAAGCCTGGTTTTTCAAAGTCCCTAAACAAGAACTCAAATTCGATGCGGTACTGACACCTATGGGTCCATCAGGTCTTGTGAAAAATTTTGAGCTTGCAGAAAATCCAAAAGTTCCGAAAAAAGTGGATTATCTTGTCTACGATACTGACGCTCTGGCAAAAGACGCTGTGCTTGAACTCTATAAAGGGGATGTCTCATCTGAACATATTACGCGCCTATTCTCCATTGGCCTGTTAGGAAAAGAACGAAAAATCGTGCCAACTCGCTGGTCAATTACAGCTGTGGATGATTTGGCAGGAAAGGACCTTGCAGACCGCATAAAAGACTTTCCCTGGGTTTCAGAAATACAGCTTTTCAGCGGAACCCATTTTGGGAATCGTTTTGAAGTTCTTATTCTTCCACGGGCTTACTCTTTCGAACTTATTGAAATCTGGCTCCCAAAAACAGTCTGGTCTGGAGAATCGATCTGGATTGGGGAAGATAGCGAGGGTTATGAAAAAAAGAAAGGATATTCTCCTCTGGCTGGAGGTTATTATGCCGCAAGGCTACCTGTGCTTGAATACCTTGCTGAAATTAAAAGGCAGGCTTCCATCTTTGTGCTCCGGGAAATAACTCCGGATTATTGGGCTCCCCTTGGGGTATGGGTTGTTAGAGAAGGCATGAAAAAGGCTCTCCAAAATTCTCCCCAAAAATTCGATTCCCTCGAAGCCGCAGTTTCAGACCTTGCAAGCAGGATAAGCACGCCAAAAACCGAATGGGTGCAGCAGGCAAAGATGCTTTCAGATTTCCGTTTTCAAACAACTCTGGACTTCTTTTTGAAAACATGACACATTTAAAAAAATGGTGTAAAAATAGAAAATATGTAAAAGCAGAAATCATGTAAATAAAGAGAAAAACACTTTCTTCAATATAATAGCTGCAATATAACAACAAAAATAAGTAGACAGGAAAACTTTAAAGCCCCTTAGAAGGTGTATTCAAGTTTCCTGACCGTAATAAAGCTTACTCAAATATTTCAGGCACTATACGCCGGGCAACTTCTTTGTAAGCCTTGGAAATATCGCCTTTGTCAAACCTGAAAACATCCTTATCCATAGACTGTCCGGTATTTTTGTCCCAGAACCGGCAGGTATCACAGGAAATTTCATCTGCAAGGATGATCTCTCCGTTTCTCCTTCCAAATTCTAGCTTGAAATCTGGAAGTAATATACCTTTTTTGTCCAGATAGGGCACAAGTAATCCGTTGATTTTCAGAGCGAGTTTCCGGAGCGTGGCAAGTTCTTCCTGTGTTGCTAGCCCAAGAGCAAGAGCAATGTCATCATTCAGCATAGGATCCCCGTACTCATCATTTTTAAAATCGAAAACAAGTACAGGGGACTTGAAAACCGTGCCTTCTTTAATAGGATATCTTTTTGTAATTGAGCCTGCGGCAATATTCCTAACAATGACTTCAATTTTTATAATATCGACTTTCTTCACAAGCATATCAATGTCAGAAAGCATTTCGACAAAATGAGTCTTTATTCCCTCTGCTTCGAGCATCTCAAAGAATTTTTTTGAGATTTGAGCATTGTAATACCCTTTTTTTTCCATTTCCCCTTTTTTTTCTCCGTTAAATGCAGTTAAACTGTTTCGGAATTCGGAAATAAAGGTATCAGGATCATCCGTCTTATAGATAGTTTTTGCTTTCCCTGAATAGAGTTGTTCTCTTGTCATAATTGTCCTCTCTAGGGATAATTCTGGATTTTTTTAGATAGAGAGATCTTAGGAATGATAGTTTTAATATACTAGTTCTAATAATGCAAAAGTTTTGGTAATGCTGTGATATTCTAGAAATGAGCTATGTAGATCGAATTATCTCAAAGACGCGAGTAAATTTCATGGGGATAATTCGTTATTTCCAGAGCACACAATCACTCTCTGAAAGAGAAACATTTTCCGGAGGCTACAACGGCTTTTTCCGAAAATATGTTTAAATTCCCGAAAGAGATAGAGTAGATGATAACGCCTTCTGCTAGATAAAGTTATCATCTCCAGCCAATCTTTTCTTTTACTGTCAGCGGCTTCGTAAATTTTATCATCGAAGAAAACCAATTACTAGGTTCAGCAACTTAAAGAATGATTTAAGAACTTACCGCATTTGAGTGCCAAACACTTGATAGTGGATTAGTCCAAGCATGCAACAGGTAAAAACATGTCAGGCACTATATTAGATATTGTAGAACTACTGCTGACTGCAGAGATCTATAACCGCTACCCAGAACTGGATGTAAATGATCTTCCAAAGAACATTCGGAAAAACTACTGGAGTAGCACAGAAAAAACAGTTCCCAAACCCATTACAGCCACGTTTATCCGAATTGAAAAACTGTACGGGCTTAAGGATATCGAAAAAATCGTAAGGAATGTCCCCTTCATAAATACTGACAAGTCTCATTTTGAACTTCGTCTGAGTGCTTTCGAACTTGCTGCGGAATGGTTTGAAAAGCAGGACGGCTCCCAGGAACGGATTGAAAATAACCCTGTTCTGGCGTATTACTTTGGAGAAATAAAGAAAGATGAGGCTGCAAACTATGCGCTTGCAAAGGCGAAAATAAGGCCCAAGGAAGTCGACAGGGAATGGATAGAATCTCTGATAGCGGAAATCAGGAAAGAGGACAAAAGCGAAGAGATGCTCAAACTCGCAGTCATTATTGCTCCTGAAGACGTAAAACAAAAGGTCAAAGACCTTGTACTTACTGAGGATCAGAAGAACGAAGTCGAAAAGATCATGAAAGCCATCCAATATAGGGAATACCTGAAGGAGATTGGCCTGCATGATATTGGAAAACTTCTATTTGTCGGCCCTCCAGGAACCGGAAAGACCTCAGTTGCCCGTGCTCTTTCAGAACAGCTATCCATCCCATTTGTTGAGGTCAAACTCTCCATGATAACAGACCAGTATCTTGGTGAGACCGCAAAGAATATTGACAGGGTCTTTTTGCTTGCAAAGAAACTAAATCCCTGCATTCTTTTCATAGATGAGCTCGATTTCGTCGCAAAAGCAAGAACATCTGACGAGAATGCTGCCATTAAACGAGCAGTAAATACCCTTCTGAAGGCGATTGATGAAATCAGCCTTGTGGAGCATGGAGTTCTTCTTATTGCTGCAACCAACCACCCCCGCATGCTTGACAGTGCGGCCTGGAGACGTTTTGATGAAATAGTTCATTTCCCTCTTCCTGACCTCAGTATGCGTAAAAATATCCTGGATATCGTAACCCGGCACATTGAAGGGGATTTTGATACAGGGGAAATCGCAGAATTGACAGAAGGCTATTCGGGTTCGGACCTGCGCATGGTTATAAGGGAAGCTGTCCTGGGTGCTCTTCTTGAGGAGCGTAAAATACTTACCCAACAAGACTTGCTGAAAGCTGTAAGGTCTTTTGATGAAAGAGCTGGACTCAAATCTGAGGAGTACGAAAGGAAGAAGTAAGATGAGACTAACATTGCTTGGGACTGGTGATGCGGTCGGTACTCCAAAAATCGGATGCAATTGCCCTGCCTGCGAAGATGCCCGAAAAGGTGGAAAGAGCCAACGTCTTCGTTTTTGTATACTTGTAGAGTCCGATAAAGGTAAGATACTTATTGACACCAGCCCTGATCTCAGGCAACAATTTCTAAAACAAAACCTGTCCTGTGTAGATGGAGTGATATGGACTCATGGGCACTATGATCATTATTCAGGATTTGGCGAGTTTTATAGGGTTCAAAATAAGGTTGATGTCTACGGAGTTCAGGAAAATCTTGAATACATAGACAATTACGTCTCCTTCCTCAAGCCTAGGTATCATTATGTAAAGCTTTATGAGCCTTTTGAGTTAATTGGGCTGCAGTTCACTCTTTTTAAGGTCAACCACCCTCCTGTAGAAGTTCCTACGGGAGTTATAATTCGTGAAGGCAATAAGAAAGTAGTGGTTACAGGAGATACAAACTCAGAAATTCCCGAAGCCAGCCTGAAGCTTATGGAAAAACCGGACCTCCTTATTGCCGATGCTATAGTTCCGCCCCATATTCATATCAAAAAACACATGAATTCAGAAGAGGCTATGGCACTTGCAGAGCAGCTCAATGCAAAAGAAGTCGCTTTGACCCATCTCAGTCATCTCTTTCGTCCTCATGATATTGAAGCTTTATCTTTGCCCCTTGGATATGACGGGGAGGTTTTTGAGTTATAAAAATTTCCATTGTTATTTTTCTCAAAGCTGAAAAAAATGATAAATTTTTAAAAACCCAGTTATACATACTAAAAATCAACAAGAATGAAAAGTTTTGGAATAATCAGGCACATAAGTTATGACATCAGTAAAATAAAGTTGAGTCTTAAATCATGTTTAAAGCTTAAAGTTGAGTTTTTCCAGATGATCAAACTTTTTTGCCTGCTCCAGAAGCAGAGCTTAAAATGGGCCGATTTCTTTAGATAGACTGGCTTTCAAACCTACAAATCAGGAGGTAAATATAATTCGCATTCATGCGCCTTCGGTTAAGTGAGGAATTGTGGCAAATTGCGTCAATTCCCTAAACATTTGTCAAATATTTTAATAAATTATGAGCTGGAACAGGATATCGATTTCATGTAAAAAGGCAAAAATTCGAGGCCTGGCTTCTAATGTAAAATCAATAGCTTTCAGGCAAGAAAATTCCTTAACCAATGACCAATGAGTTCAATTTACTTTCAGCAAGATAACAATTTTACAAAATGTAGAACTAGATAAGCTAGATAAATTAAGGTCAACCACGAGCGGTTCCAGACCATAGCGTACTATTTTTATCCCATTAGTGAGGTGACCCCCTTTCAGGTCAAGGTTACTTCCTCAGTGAAATGCTTCTGATTTTTATTGATACTAATTGGCCTTTTATCAAAACCCCAAAACGGGGGTCTATTAAGTCTTCTGAGATGAGAGACTTATCTTCGATGTAGACTTGATCATAGCTCATGAAAACTTGACATAACCTCATCTTAATCTTTAAGGTCATCGCGAAAAGTGTCCGCACACTTCTGGTTCCAGCTTCCATACTTCTTCTTTTGGTATTCATTTCCCCATTCGTTTAACGCCATAAGAACGGGAAAGACCGAGCGGCCGTCATCAGTAATACTATAATCGACTCGTGGAGGGACCTCGGGATAGACAGTCCTTTCGATCATCCCGTCGGCCACCAGCTCACGGAGCTGTTTTGTTAGCATCATCTGGGTTATCCCCGGGATTTTCTTCTGGATCCCAGAGAACCGGACCGGTCCGTCTTTGAGGAACCAGAGGATTATTGGCTTCCACTTTCCGCCAATGACGGAGAGCGAAATCTGGATCGGACATTTTCCTACGGGAGTAGATCTCTGCATAGGCAATAGTATCATTTATAGTAGTATATACGATTTTGCAAACTGCTCATTTTTTAATACTATAGCACTTACGATCTTTTACCTGCATTGAAGCGGCCCGGACAAGAAAAGACGGGAAAAGAGGTAGAAGTATCGATGAACACGAATCAGGTATATCACGTGGGCGATGTCACGGTTACTCGCGTACCCGAACTTATTCTCGATTCAAACACTCCTGAATATCTGTATCCCCAGTGGGACCCGTCATTTATTCAGGAGCATGAAAAATGGCTGGTTCCCGGAAACATGGACAAGACCCGTACTCATGTCTTCCAGAGCATCCATACGTGGGTGATGCGGACAAAACGACATACGATTCTTATTGATACAGGAGCGGGAAACGACAAGGAACGTATCTGGATACCCCGGTTAAACAGGTTGAAATCCCCCTACCTGGAACGGCTCAAAGCCGCAGGCGTGACTCCGGCGATGGTAGATTATGTCATTTTAACACATCTTCACGTGGATCACGTTGGATGGAATACACAGCTTGTTGATGGTGCATGGGAACCAACCTTCCCCAATGCAACGTATGTCTTCTCAAAGGCAGAGCAGAGGTATTATTCTGATCCGGAAAACTACCCGGCGAATAACCGCGTCAAGTTCATTATATACGAAGACAGCGTCCGCCCGGTGATCCAGGCAGGGCAGGCCGAGATCATTGAACCGAATGGGGCCGAGTTTCTTGAGGGAATCTCCTTATATCCGGTACTTGGACACAGCATTGGTCAGATGGCAGTCTGCCTTACTTCCGGCGGAAAAGAAGCTCTTTTTGGTGGGGATGTCATGCACCATCCCATCCAGGTATATCGACCTGAATGGAACTCGGTGTACTGTGAAGATGCACTGCAGGCCCGTGCTTCACGGAGATGGGCACTGGACTACTGCGCGGACCGGCATGCCCTGTTTTTCAGTTCACATTTCGCAGAGACCTCAGCGGGGCGCGTAACCCGCACGGATGACCGCTTTGTGTGGCAGTTCTGCTGATAATGCAGGAGTTCCTGTCGCGTTGTCAGGACTTAATAAATTTCCTTTGTCGTGATTTATTGCAGTTGATATTTAAATGTGCCGAGATTGCAACAGAACAGAATAAAAAGTTAAATAAAGAGTAGTTTTGTAAAAAGAGGTTACTAAATGAGCCTTATTTCGTTTGACGTGGAAAAGTGTACAGCTTGTGGGATTTGTTCTATGATTTGTCCTATAAATATAATCATGCCTAGAGAAAAAGGAGCTCCGTCCTTACCCATCGAACATGAGACATTTTGCACTCGTTGTGGGCACTGTGAAGCTGTTTGTCCGACGAATGCAATCATTGTAAATTATCAGTCATTCCCTCCTGAAGATGATAATGCTAGCATTGAGCGGATTAACCCTGAACGACTTAAAAAATACATTCAAAGCAGACACTCGATACGGGTTTTCAAAGATAAGCCAGTTGAGAAAGAGAAAATCAAAGATCTTTTTGAAGCCGTCCGCTTTGCTCCATCTAGCATGAATGGACAACCTGTTAAGTGGCTTGTTGTAACCGATGAATCAGAGATTAAAAAGTTTGCAGATCTTACTATTGATTGGATGAGAATGATGGCAGAAAAAGACGCAGATTATCCTCTTAAGCATTATTTCCCTGTTCTTGTTGCTCTCGCTGATGCGGGCTTTGATCCCATTTGTAGAAATTCTCCGGGGCTTGTCTATGCTTACTCAGAAAATGCCTCTGGATACACTGACAGCATTATAGCTCTGACAACCTTTGATCTCATTGCTCCTTCTTTTGGTCTTGGAACTTGTTGGGTAGGACTACTGCATAGAGCAGCAGTAGAATATCAGCCATTAAAAGAGGCTCTTGGGGTTCCCACAGGATTTGTTTTGCAATTTCCAATGCTTTTTGGGTACCCAAAATATAAACATAGAAAAATACCTGGTAGAAAAAAAGCGGATATTATATGGAGATAATCTTAATCAAAGTTATTTAGACTCTATGCTAGTTTGTGGATTCATGTTAAACCTGAAGAATGTGCTGAAAGACATTTTTGGCAAGAATGGCGAATGACCTTATCAGGGATCTCTTCAGGTAAGACCGTTGACCAGATTATCACAAGTATTTCTTCAAATGTTCGTAAAAAAAGTGATCAGATAAGAGAAATTCTTGATCAAGAAATCTCTCAAAGTGCTGCATTCAGACTTCAGATCTGTCTAAAACTAATAAAGAATCTTGATGATGAGATCGAAAAGCTTTGGAAAAATAATTTTTGTTTTTTGTCTTTAAACTTATCTTTTACGCTTCCAAGGTAACAATGCAGCTTCAAATGCCAGAAGAGGCCCTATAAACCATCCTGCCCAAAATAGAAATCCGACTATCCCCAGGATAAAGAAGTAAATCCTTTTCCTTGTTGATCCTGTACCGTAACTTTCATCTTTGAGGGATAAGACTATTGCAGCAGCTCCAAGTCCTATACTGGCCACAATTAAAATGAGAGTAATAAAGATCCCTTATGAATATGAGCTTTTACTCAATGAAATCAACATCTGAAAAATATATGTTATTCCTGTGCCCAGAAAGAAGAGACCTGCAAGCATTCCTGAGATGCGTGCAGGGTTGAATCCAGCTACATTTTCTCTTTTAATAAAAATTACCAGAAGCCCGGCTGCAAGAGTAATCACAAGTGGAGTAAAGATCAAAAGCAGTCCCTGTCCTTCCCAGCGGTAAACCTTTATCTGGCTCAGGGGTATGGATATCCATTCCTTCAAGGTGAAAGTTTCTCTATATCCTGTAACTAATCCATAATTTCCAACTTTCCAATAATTTCCTTCTCTTGGGATTTCTTTTTTCTGCAAACTTTTTTCCTGTATTGCATCTTCTCCATCTCTCGGACTTGTTTCCCATATCATACTTACGACAGCGAAATATGTTCCGCTTTCAGGAGCTTTAATATCGAGCTTATTAAGGGAGTAAAAGGCGCTTGGGGTAAATCCTTCATATACAGGGCTTTCAGGCAGGTTGTAGGAGCGTACTTTTGCCCCGTATCCTTTGGGCACTTCCAGTTTCTCGGGTATTTTTCCATCATTCGTAATTCCTGGCCCAATAAGAATCAAGCTTGGGATAAAACCCCTGTTTCCATCTTCAACGGAAATGATGAGTCCGAGTACAATTCTCTCCCCTTTTTCCATCTTAAAACTGTAATAATGAAAGTATCCGGGAGCAAGCTCTCCGTAAAGCACTCTTGATTTCGAAGAGTCCTCAATCTGGATTGCCGTTTCAGGACTTTGGCCTTCCCCTCCAAAAACCGGCATGTGGGCAAGCGCAGAAGAGGATAAAAAGTATATAACAGCCAGCAGAAAAATTCCAGAAGACCAGAATGTTTCCTGTCTCATGGGCTATGTTTTCTCAGGTAGTATGTAAATATGTATAAGAATAAAGAATCAGACACAGAACATAGGTCTCAACTTTCGCATTAAGTACACTCTCTCCGAAAACCATTTCTTAAATGTGCTCTGAGTTCATCTTATGAGAATCTGGGATATACCCCCTGATAAAATGTGCAGGCAGCATCTTCTGGGGGAACACCGTGAGTTACATGCTCTATGGTCTATAGTAACCAATAACAAGAAAGCCTATGCTCACCATCCAGAAACCATGCGCTGGAGGGGAAAGCTCAAAGCTCTTTACCTGAGGCATGAAGCCCTTGTTCATGAGATGACAAAGAGAGGATACAAACATCATACTCTTCTTGATCCTGCCCTTGCTACAGGAAAAGCCGTTCAAGATGAGTTTGTGGATTCTTATGAAGAACAAGTCAGGATTCTTAAAGAAAAAGGGTGTAAGTGCAGGGTTTGAATCAGGATTTTTCAGGAAAATTCGGATTCAGCTTTCCTGCTAAGAGTTTCCCTATCTTCTGCGGATAAGGTTTTTTCGATTATCAGGGAGAAGAGCAGAAATAGCGGGATACATACCGCTATTTGGATTGCCGTGAACCTGGCTCCCATATATGAGATTTCATACAGTAAAAGGGGGATTTTAGTAGTAGACCACACTCCCAGGAAGAAAAATACATACGCCAATTTTGCCTTCTTCTTTATAAGGAGCATTGCAATAGGAAAAGCGATATAAAGAGGACCGGCGGCAGCAGACCCAAGAAGTAGAGCTGTAAGTACTCCTTTAACACCCGAGGCTTCCCCCATATACCTGATAAAGGTCTCTTTAGGAACCCAGGTATCCAGTAAACCCATGAGGACGAAAACAGGAGGAATCAGGCCGAGCATTTCCTTCGTATTCGATAAGGATATGTTGAAGGCCTTTATACCCTCAGCCATATCCGTAAAATATAGAGATATTATAATAAAAGCAAAGAATATAACAAACTTGAACCTTTTTACCGGGGCAACTGATCTCATTTCTATACTCTCACTTTCTGATCTGGCAGTCAGGCTCCCTGAACTAATGCTGGAATTTGCGGGTTTTGTTTATGGATTTTCGAGATTGGTATTCACATTTTCAGCACTAATTTTAGTACTCATTATTACATCAACCTCCATATAGCCATTGTGAAAGCTAAGGATACTACCAGTGCAGATGCATTTCTCAGAATTGCTATACGTTTGCTGAAATATTTGATCTCCAGAGGTAAGGTCACGACTCCTATAGCCATAAGTGAAGAAACAAAGGCTGCAATCTGTGCGTATCCTGCCCCGGCATCAAGAAGGGCAGCTCCAAGTGGAAAAGCAACAAAACCTGGGATCAATGCAATGGATCCTGCTGTCAGCGAGAGTACTACCCCGAAGAAACCAGAATTGGAACCTATAAGCTTTGAGACGGTTTCCGGACTTAAGATCGCCAGAGTAATACCTGCAAACATCATAACTGAGAGAATTTCCGGGAGGAGGCTTGAAAAAGATTTCCAGGCTTTAAGGAGAGCAATTTTTGTCTTTTTCTTATCCTTCAAGAAAGAAACTGTAAGGAAGATAAAAGCTAGAATATAAAGGTATGTACTGTTCAGGAGAGCTCCCTCCATTATGGATTTACAGAAATTCCAGGGTTTCAGTTTTGTAACTCCTCGTAAGCTTCCAGGAAAAAATCCAGGTCTCTTTTTCTCCTTTCAATATCCTGCTTGAGCTCATATAGCTTTTCGATTCCTTTTTTGGTTATCTTATACCATTTTTTTGCTGGACCTGGTTCGGAAGTGTCCCAATACGCTTCAACTGCTCCCTCTTTTTCCAGATCGTTTAGTGCCCTGTAGAGTGCAGGTGTGTCTATTAGATTGAAAGGCATTTCTTTGTCGAGTCTCTTGAATAAAAGAGCTCCATAAGCTGATTTCTGTGCCAGGAAAAGCAGTATGAATGCAGGTGTATGACGGAAGTATGTGTTTCTGGGCATAACGACACGCTTGTTTTTGCTAATCGAAAACTTTCCATTCTGCTAATTTAGTTTGTTATTTTTTAGCTTTTAACAATTTACATCATAGTGTACTTTACACTAAAGTGTTATAGTATATATAGCTTTTCGCCTTTATAGGAATATCGTTTTTGGAGTTGATCGAAGGAAAAACAAATCCTGTAAAACGCAACACTTGTGAAGCAGACTGTGTGTACTTTGTATCTTTTGAAAGTAAGTAATTCTAAAAAGAGATACAGAATCTTATTTAGCTTATAAATTCCAGGATGAGAATCAAACTCTTGATTTTCAGTAAGCTAAATATTTACAAAAAACTTGTTTTCGACAGCCCTTTCATAATATTATTAAAGTATAAATTTCATAAAAAGAGTTGGGCATGAAGTAATTTTTTTGAAGGAAAGATAGGCTTTGTAAAAAACCTATCTCTCATCTTCAAGGTGATGAAACGAATAAGCAAAATATATCAGGCTATTATTTTCAAGTTAATAGAGTTAGTCATTTTAGAGGAACCCTACACAACTGAAAAATAGTCTTTTCCGATCTTACTTCGGGCAAATTTCCTTGAGGCCAGCAGCTACATCAGCCAGAAGTTCGATGGGAATTCCCATAATCATTTCTTCGTCTGCAATCTTGGTGTATGTTCTGCTTCCGCTGCAACCGACTGTGACTCCTATTTTTCCTTCTTTGTATACATTCACAACCCCATCGGAACACAGGCTCTGCTTTCCTGCAAAACTCGCTTCT
>Ga0207800_1000074_pt1 | contig 37779 bp, 25 predicted proteins | sample LuqExpMetageno11_FD_187769 | JGI IMG/M metagenome (GOLD analysis project Ga0207800, IMG submission 187769) | Tropical forest soil microbial communities from Luquillo Experimental Forest, Puerto Rico - Sample 11 (SPAdes) | ecosystem: Environmental > Terrestrial > Soil > Tropical forest ... | reverse complement strand
CTTCAGACTAGATTCAAGAAATTTAATATACTTGTTACTGCTACTTTTGTTTGAAATCACTCTTTTAAGTGCTCCTACGTTTTTGTGGTAAAAAGTGTAAGAAGCACTTTATTTAAAATCTTTTTTATAATAATTCAATAATCTAGGATTTCTACAAAGTCAAATTTTTACTATCAAAAGAAAAACATTAAAATAAAAAGTGAATTTTTCTAGATAACTCTAACACTTTTTTCATTAAATTCTCAAACAGGTTTCAAACTCTTCGAAATTACTGGTCTCCCCGAGACAAAAGCGTTTTCGCTTAGAATGCGAGCCACTAAAAAATTCTTTAATCTTATATATCGATATATAAGCTGAACACAAAAAATGTTTTAACTCTTTAAGACTTGCAAATATATCTAAAGATAAGTAAGGTAATATCTAAAGATAATAATGTAATTCTGAGTTATGGGCTGTAGAAATTCCATAAATATAGATCACAAAAATGTGTAACTAAATCTCATTAGATTTTTGGATGAAATTGATTGATGACTTCAACTTTAAAAAAATATGCGAACATATAATGAATGCGGAAAAAGTTTGTAAAAGTGAAGAAGAGTTTCCCTAGAAGAGTTTCCCATCACCTTTCCTTCACTTTATAATTTTAGCTTCTCAGAATAGTTTTCTCAGAATATTACTTTTATGAAAGAATTAGCCAATAGTTCAGTGCATATTCTGGATAACTTTACTTTTTAACTTTCAGGCCTGCTGCATAGCCTTTTGGGAAACAGTCACTATAGCCTCTTTCGTAGCCTCTATCATAGTCATTTTTGGTGACTGGTTTCTTTATAAACGCACTATAGGGCTTCTTGCTGTCTGCTTTACCTTCTCTAAATCCATCTTTATAACCATCTCTACAGCCGTCTTTAAAGCCCTGGTTATATTGTTGCTGGTTTGCTGTTGCCGCCGCAGCTGTTAATGAAACTACGAAGATGACTAGCAGCAAGACAGCCAGTGTCTTTTTTAGACTCATTTGTTGATTTCCCCCAATTTATCCCAATTTAATGGATTTGCGGATGTTGGTTTGCAATCCACTGAGTGTTGACAAATAATTCAGTTTACTAGTAAATCGTCCAATTCATTTTGATGAAGATAATACCGGATTTTATCCTCATGTTATATACCGGGATTGCAAACAAAGGAGACTTCAAACATACGCAATAGAGCAATTATTATAATACTATATAATAATAGTAGAAATATAAATATAGAATGAATTTAAATAATATCTACAAAATGGATTTATTTTATTCATTATTTCCATAAAATATTCACAATAGATAAATTCTTCACAACGTTTTTCCTCTAAATATATTTGATTCCCATTGATTTATTCCCATTGATTACTGGATTTAATATAGAGAGGCAGATGTGGCTAATAATTATACAAGAAAAGAGATGGAAAAGTAGTATTCTGACCAACTATGAAGAATCGAGAAATTTCAGTTTTAGAAATTTTTAAAAATTCTACAAAGTACTTACTGAAGTCACATATCTAAGAATATGATTTCAATTTGACTTTTTAATGTTATTTAATAGAAGTCCCTTTAAAGTCGATTGTGCTAGGTAGGGAAAAGGAAAAAAGGAAAAAATTAGCAAAGAAATTTTTAGATAAGCTCAAAAGTATTTAATCGTCCATGAAAGAACGAATACCTTAGAACGCTAGCATTTGCCGATATTCACCCACCATCCAAGTTCAGGGTTAACGGTGTTGTCTTCAACGTGCCTGAATTTTATAAGGCATTCCCGAACGTAAGTCAAGGAGATAAACTCTACAGGCTTAAAAGTGAAAGGCCAATTATCCGGTAAAGTTCAGTGAGAAGCAAAAACTGAAAACATGCCTTATGTATAGGGATTTTTATGACCTTTATAATATTTTATTTATTATTTTAGAGTCTTTCTTGCTGCAGATAGTGAAAGAAATTTCCTCCGGGCCTTATAGAATTTTCCCAATTGCAAGCCAGATGTGAAGAGTTAAAAAATCTTACTAAATGCAGATCTCTACAAGGCAAGCCAAGGAGAAGAGGATCTGAAAGGATATATGTAACAATTACATACTAAAAGTTTAGAGAATGATTAATCAAAAGTCTATTGAAACACCAGGGAGTGAAAAACCATGGTGGAAGTTCTGGTATTTAGGGTCCTTCCAAATTATCGTTAAAATTAAGGATTTAAAAGGCTTATTTAACAATATCTCTGCAATTAGAACTTCTCCATTTAAGGTACACTCTAAAAACCATTTTTTTAAACAAATAATATATAATAATCTTTAAAATCAGTAAATAATTAATATAGTCTCTTTGTTTGTTCACAATTTATTTTTAGTTATAATTAAGGCGAGTGATGTCATTTTTCCATCCTACATTCAATGATAAATGCAAGGAAAGAACGATATTTAATCAATTAATTGAAGCACTTAAGCTTTCTAAATAGCAAATAAATCCTTTAATGGCTGTACTTTACTTGGAAGGGGAATGGTAATAGATTTAATTGGGAAAATAAGGCTTAATAATCCTTAAAAAACTAACTCTTTTTTGAGGGGGCTATCTGGTATTAGCTTATTTTTCAGAAAAATCGGTCTATTGATCTGTTTTGGTCACTATACTCACCAACAGACACAAAAACATGATTATTCACACAACTACATATTAATGGAAAGCATCAATCTGCCTACTTCTTCAAAGACTATTTCATTAGCCTGCTTCTTGGAGGTGGGCCTGCTCCCAGGATTTAACAACCTCTAATGTGTCTTTGTCAAAGCCTTGCTGAATTATTAAATTATTTCAAATAGTTCTAACCGAAAACTTGACCAAAGATTTTTTCATAATCAGAACCACATGAAGTAAATTGTAGGGGCAAGTACAACCCAAAGGAGAATCGAGTAGACCAGTCCTTTTTTCCACCCGTACCTGAGAATAAAATAACTTGCAGCAAGAGCACAGCAAATATCTGCTAGCATTCCCACGAGTGCACCTTTCGAAAGCTGTTCTGAGATCAGTAGAAGTTCGCTTCCCTTATAATCTATGCTCAGGCCAAGAATCGCTGCAAGATATACTGCTGGGAAAGCTGCAAAAACTCCCCCTAATCTGCCTCCGAATTTCTTCGCAACAATTGCGGAAATCGCAACAGCGCTTCCTCCGAAAAGAAAGCGGAGGAGAACCGGAAGTATCTCAAGATTCAGCATTATATCCCGTCCCTTGTACTCGAATCCCTCATATATACAGTAATACAACTCTTTTGAAGAATTGGGCTTATTTTAACGCTTGCTTTAACGTTTATATCCATATTTTTCCCTGATTTCGGATTCTTTAAGGACATTAAGTCCCAGTTTCTCAAGGATTTCGGAAATCTTTTTCCTTTCTTCGCTTTTCATGGATTTTCGGTCAAAATAAGCAAAATCAGCTTTCGATTTTTCAATTGCTTGCTTTACCAAAGCTTCATCCACAAATTCCAGCTTGTACTTTGGGAAATTGTGCCCGAAAGAAATATCGGTATCAAACAAAAGCCCTGTCTGACGCATTGCATAATGCCCTCCTCCAAAACCAACTGCAACAGGTACTTTTTCAAGAGAAACTGCAAGGATAGCTTTTGCAGCAACCTCACCTGCTTCAGGATCTTTCCACTGCATTTCAGTGCTTCCTATTTCAGCATAAAGCGATGGAACTAAAAGCTCAGTAGGCCCATGGTGGGTAACTTCAAGAGTAACGTCGTACTTCAGGTCTTTTTGTTCAGCCAGACGCTTCATTTCCATAAGAATAGATTTCATAGCAGCCGGAGAAGAAACTGCAAGAGACTTCGGGGAACCTCCAAGCCTAGCATCGTCAGAGGGATTTCCTGTGCAGTGTACGGTAAGGGACGAAATTTCCTCTTTGCTCCGGTGTTTGGATGCAAAAATTATAAGGGAGGCTGACAACCCTGCATTTTCAAGTTTCCTGTCAAGTCCATCCTGGAAGACATGTATTTCTTCAATATCAATAAGCCTGAATTTTCCGTCTTGCGATTCTCTGGCAGCAGAAAGTCCGGAATTTTCAGGGAGCTCAAGGAGTTTCCATTCCTTAAGGCTCAATAGGTGGGTCTTAATGTTCTGGCTGGCAAGGTCGGGAGCAGAACAGATGATTGTTATTTTTGGGATCGAGTTTTCAAGGCGGTTTTTTTCCTGGCTACCGGGTTTTTCTGGATTGCTGTTATCTTTCATTTTTGATCAATCCGAGTACATATCACTTTACGCTCCCTATAGATTTCGTTAAGATAGATAAAGTCAACCCCGAACTACATTTCTAGATGTATAAATCTGAAGAGGCATGAAAATAGGCTCTGAAAAACTCGAAAAGAGAAAGCCAGAAGAAGAAATTCATTGGAATAAAAACTGGGATAAAAAAGGGAGAAGTAAAAATAAGTTTGAAATAAAAGCAACAAAAGACTTAAACGAGAAGTAGTAAAAATCTAAAGTCAAAGCAGTAAGAAGCTAATATTTTCCAAAAGACTTCACAGAAAAGTGCTTTCGGATAAAATATTATTGGTAGACTCCTGCTTCTTGAGAGCAGGAGTCTGTATTTTTTCCTTTTGGGAAAAAATTTTAAAGTGCTGAAACAGGATTATCCAATGTGGATATAGGAGTCCACAAGTTTCCTGATTTCCTCGTTCTTACCGTAGAGTCTCTCACTGAGCTGGTTGTCGTCGAGACTTTCAAGGTACTTTACGTTGTCGTTGATCATACCTTCTGTGAAGACATCGTACTCCAGGAAAACGTCTTTCAGTTTCTTCAGGGCCTGAGCGGACTCATAGCAGGATGCAGGCAGGTGCTCAAGCTGAGCAAGTCTGTCCTTGTGTTCGTCCTTGAAAATGTTGACATCGATGTAGAGCTTCTTCGCAACCTCAAGAGCATTGTTCATTTCAAAGCCGTGGCGGATACCTACAGCAAAGGCTGCCATCAGGAGATAAAGATCAGCTGAGGGGTCTGCGGCACGGAATTCAAAGGTAGACTTGTAGCTGTGGCTCTTGAACTCTTCATCATAGTTCGGGTTGGCGATGGCTATCATCTTGCTGGATTCTTCAGAGAACCAGCCGAGAGGCACACGGACCAGGGCAGAGCGGTTCCTGTCTCCCCAGCAGATATTGGTAGGAGCTTCCTGGTGAGGTACAAGGCGCAGGTAGGATGTGGGGATTCTGTTTCCAAAAGCAGTAATTCCTGCTGCAATGTCAAGAAGGCCGGCTATTGCAGTTTTTGCAGTGTCGCTAACGCCGCCATTTTCGACCATAACGCTCTTTCCATCCTTCAGGAGCTTCATATGGACGTGCAGTCCGCTTCCTGCTTTTCCAACAGTAATCTTTGGGGCAAAGCTGACAATTACACCGTACTGGTCGGCAAGCATCCTGAGCATCCATTTTGCAATAAGCAGACGGTCGACAGTGTTCTCAAGTGTATCAGTCTCGAACTCGATCTCGTTCTGCTCGTAATAGTATTTGTCGTCAGTAAAGTTTCCGACTTCAGAGTGTCCGTACTTGATTTTTCCGCCAGCTTCGGAGATGTACATCATTGCTTCCTTTCTGAGCTGGTCGAATTTGGTGAAGGGATTGGATTCGTGGTATCCTCTCTGGTCAACAGCCGGGAAACCCATGCTGACATCTTCTTTGTTGGCGATGATGTAGTATTCGAGTTCACCCATTGACTGAAGTTCATAGCCTGTCTTCTCTGTCAGAACCTGGCCAGCCTTCTTCATGACGGTTTCGGAAGAGCTTGCAAGAGGTTGTCCGTCCTTGTCGAAGTAAGAACAGAGGATATCCAGGGTTGGGATTTCTTCAAAAGGATTCACGAAGGCAGTCCTGTATTTAGGAAGGACATAGAGATCGCTTGAGTCTGCTTCGATGTATGTAAAAAGGCTTGATCCATCGACTCTCTCACCAGCGGAAAGTAAGTTGTCAAGGTGCTCTTCATCTCTGATCACGAAGGCGAGGGCTTTAAGTCTCCCATCTCCACCAACATAACGGAAAGTCAGCATCTTAATACCGTTTTCCTTGACAAACTTTATAATATCCTCTTTGGTAAATTCGCTTGCTGGCTTATTGAGGTACTGTACCAGTTTATTAGGATTCAGTTCTATAGATGATGTTTTCATAATTATCCCTTCTTTTTTAACTGCAATATTCTAGGTAACTGCAATATTCTAAGTATTAAAGCCTCATTTCAATACCGAATATTTCCCAGGCTCATGGATTGCCACAGTGAACATAATTTTGTGAACTCTTGCCTGCTAGGAAGAAGATAACTTACTGCTGTCTATATAAAGTTTTTCTTTTTTTAATTTTTCCAAAAAAATACTATGAAAAAGGCAGTGCAACTCTATTGTAGTTTTGCTACACGGTTGTTTTGCCCTGATTGAGTTAAGGCATCAGTTATGCTTTAAGATTTTGTCAATTAGGAGTTTTACCTAATAAATATATTGGACGAATACAATATAGTCACTAACTAGATCCTGGTCGTTAACAAATCTGATTATCAGATTTGTAGAAGCAGACAGAGATTTCTATCTGCTTTTATTTCAAGCCCCTTAGTATAGTATAAGGGAGAGTGGAGGAAAAATATGGAGATTTACAATGTTCCTGAAATTGCTAGAGATGTGTTCTGGGTTGGGTCAAAAGATTGGAACCGCAGAATGTTTGATGCTTTGGTTCCGTTGCCTCAGGGGACAAGCTACAATGCTTACCTCGTAAAAGGAAAAGAGAAAACAGCTCTTATAGATACCGTGAACCCTGGTTTTGAAAAAGAGTTCGAGGAAAAAATAAATTTGGTCTCTAGCCTGGAAAAACTTGATTACCTAATTATGAACCATGCAGAACCTGATCATTCCAGCGCAATTCGTTATATTATGGACAGAGCTCCTGATTCAGTGCTTGTTACAACGGACAGAGGCGTAAAAATGGCAAGTCTTTACCATGATCTGCCAGATACCCGGATTAAAGTTGTTGCTGAAGGAGACAGCCTTGAACTGGGAGGAAAAACTCTACACTTTATCGAAGCTCCCTGGCTTCACTGGCCTGAAACCATGTTCACATACTTGCCTGAAGATGAAGTTCTTTTCCCGTGTGATTTCTTTGGGGCTCACACAGCCCAGGGTGTTTATGATGAAGACCTGGAAGACCTTATTCCTCTTGCAAAACGTTATTACGGGGAAATCATGATGCCTTTTGGGAAAATGGGGGCAAAAGCTCTTGCGAAGATAAAGGATCTTAATATTAAGATTATCGCGCCGAGTCATGGACCTATTTATAAAAATCCACGGCGTATCCTTGAGCCCTACGCAAAATGGACTGCAGGGGAGACTGAAAATAAAGCCCTTATTGTCTATGTGAGTATGTGGGGTTCTACAGAACTAATGGTCAGGACAATTGCAGAAACCTTGTTAAAAGAAGGCATAGATGTTGTAATGTATGATCTTGCAGTCTCAGATACAGGGGATATTGCAAGGGAATTAGTTGATTCTCGTGCTATTATTCTTGGAGCTCCTACTGTTCTTGCAGGTATGCATCCTCTTGCCCTTTATGGCACTTACCTGGTAAAAGCTCTCAATCCACCTGCAAAATATGGGGTTATACTCGGATCCTTTGGTTGGGGAGGAGGCGCTCTGAAGCAGGCAGGAGAAATTCTAGTTCCCTCGAAAATGGAAGTTGTAGGAACGCTTCAGGTAAAGGGCAAACCCAGGGAAGAGGATTTGAAAAAGGTTGAAGAAATAGGTCGAGAACTTGCTCAAAAAATGAGAATTTAACTTAAAATCTCTAAATTTAGATCTGAAGAACCCTATTTAAGCCTACAGAAATATGTAAGGCTTCTCTCGTCCCAATAAATCCGGTCATAATCGATCTGGGAGAAAGACCTTACTTAACATTTTATCAGCAGCAATCTGAAAAGCTAAATAATGGGAAATTTTCAAAAATACTTTATTCTTTTTTAATTTTCATTTTTATGCGACTTTGGAAACATAAATTTCTACAGAGTAGCAACATAAATTTCTTAGACTACGAACGTGATTTCTGTAGAAGTTTTCTGTAGATATAATGTATGGAGTTAAACGTAGCTCAGGTAACTAACATTTTATTGGGATTAGAGCATTCTGTAGGAGGGTAATTTTGGGGGCTGTATACTCGAAAATGGATCCTAATATTTCAAAAGATGGTCTTTCTAATAGGACTTGGGACCCATTTTTAAAGTTATTTTATTGTCCTTAATTTCAAGTTTTGGGTATGGGGTTTCTTATGACCGGAGAATCTAAACTAAAAAAGGAACTGAGTTTACTGGAGATTACTCTGATAGGAATTGGCAATATTCTTGGAGCCGGAATTTACGTACTTATAGGAAAAGCAGCAGGGCTTGCAGGCAATATGGTATGGTTTTCGTTTCTGTTTGCCGGTGCTACGGCTTCACTTTCTGCCTTTAGCTATATGGAACTTGCTTCCATGTACCCAAGAGCAGGCGCAGAGTATGAGTTTGTAAAGAAAGCTTTTGGAGAACGCACTGGGCTTTTTGTGGGGCTGCTTGTCATTTATTTTGTGGTAATAACAAGTTCTGCGGTTGCCCTCGGATTTGGGAGGTACTTCAGTAACCTCTTCGGGAATGAAAACTTAACAGCGGCGGTAGGACTGTTTATCTTTCTCAGCCTTATCATGATTCACGGAATTAAAGAATCTGCGCGGCTGGCTATTTTAATAAGCTTTATAGAAGTGTCTGGACTTTTAATTGTCATTTACACAGGTTTCCCTTACCTCGGAACGGTAAATTACCTTGAAACTCCGAGTCTGTCAGGAGTCTTAGAGGCTTCGACTCTGATTTTTTTTGCGTTTCTTGGTTTTGAAGATATTGTGCGATTATCCCAAGAAACAAAAGAAGCCGAAAAAACAACTCCAAAAGCCCTGCTTATAGCTATCTCTTTTACGGTTTTCCTGTACATGTGCGTGGCAGTAACTTCCGTAAGTGTACTTGATTTTAGGGTTCTTGGACTTTCAGGAGCTCCACTTGCAGATGTCGCATCTGTATCTCTAGGGAATGATGCTTTTGTCCTCATGTCCTGGATCGCCCTTTTTTCTACTATGAATACCGTACTTGTGGTTATGCTTGGAGGGTCAAGGCTTGTTTATGGTATGGCATATTCGGGATCGCTTCCGAGAATTCTATCCCGAGTACACCCTCATTACCATACACCATGGGTCGCAATTTTAGGAGTTGCCTGTCTCTCTACCCTGTTTGTTCTATTCAAGGATATTGCGGTCGTAGCAAATATTGCTAATTTTATGATTTTTATTGTCTTTTTTATGGTAAATCTCTCCTTGATCAAGCTTCGTTATATTGACCCTGGAAGAAAACGCCCCTTTAAAGTTCCCCTGAATATTGGCCATTTTCCCTTGCTTCCTTTTCTTGGCTCCCTTTCTACTGTAGTTCTTTTTTCTCAGTTAAATCTGGAAGTCATAACTTATGGTCTTGTGCTTGTAGGAATAGGGATACTGATAGTACTATTCAAAACCAAAAAAAAGGCTCACCTATAACAAATAAAAATTAGTTTTAATGTATGTAAACTCAGCCTTACGTAAAAAAGGTTTATAGTAACTTATTCACCAAGAAAATCATCATAAATAGATTTTACAGCCTTTGTATCCTTGAATTCAGCTTTAATTTAGGTTTAACCCCTTAATACTCTTTTTTAAGGTAAAAATTGTTCATGTATACTCTCGAGGTATCTATGGCGTCTTGCTTCTTTTAGGGAAAAAAACGGAGTTTTAGTACCTTTAATAAAAAAAAGGAGCTAAATTAGGGATATTTCCATAATATGACTATTTATGTTAAATATTTATCGATTTCAGTTATTTTTGTGTCTTTATATTCACCAATAATTAGTTTTATATACATAAAATCCTATTTGAATCGCTTTCTTTCGCCTATTATCAAAATAATTGATTCTAAACTTAATAATCATTACAAATTCACAATATACTAAAAATTATTAACCAGTAAATGTATAAGTTTGATGGCAAATCAATTTCAATTTTAAAAGGGAGTAGATATGAGAAAAGAGCACTATGTGTTTCCGCTGGAGGATTTTGTCTCAAGAGAGGAGTTTAATCAAATCAAAAAATTCTCCCGGGATAAAGATACCCCATTTTTAGTAGTTGACCTGAAAAAAATAGAGCAAAGCTATGAGGAGCTGATAGAGCATATGCCCTTTGCAAAAATTCACTATGCTGTAAAGGCTAACCCCATGGATGAAGTTGTGCTTGTCCTGAAAAACAAAGGCTCTAATTTTGATGTGGCAACGGTCTACGAACTTGATCAGCTTCTCAGGCTTGGGGTAGAGCCTGAAAGAATCAGTTACGGAAATACTATCAAAAAAGAGAAGGATATAAAGTACGCATATGAAAAGGGAGTGAGGCTTTACGTTACTGATTCTGATAGTGATCTGAAAAAGTTAGCTAGAAGAGCTCCAGGATCTAAAGTTTTTTTCCGTATCCTTACTGAAAGTGACGGTGCTGACTGGCCACTCTCAAAGAAGTTCGGTTCGCACCCTGATCTAATATATAAGCTCATTATGAAGGCCGAAAAATTAGGACTTGAGCCTTACGGGCTTTCTTTTCATGTTGGTTCCCAACAGAGGGATATTGGCCAGTGGGACAATGCCATATCCAAATGCAAATATCTCTTTGAGGCAGTGGCTGAAAAAGGCATACATTTGAAGATGATAAATCTCGGTGGAGGTTTTCCTGCAAAATACCAGGCCCAGGCTCACGACCTAGAAACTTATGCTGGAGAAATCCGTCGTTTTTTACATGAAGACTTCGGAGAAGAACTACCTGAAATCATTATAGAACCGGGACGCTCCATGGTCGCCAATGCCGGAATAATAGTAAGTGAAGTTGTTATGATCTCCAAAAAAGCCAGGTTCAATCAGTACAAGTGGGTGTATCTTGATATCGGAAAATTTGGAGGCCTTATAGAAACCCTTGACGAGTGCATTAAATATCCCATATTCTGTGATAAAAAAGGTTGTGCAGAAGAAGTAATTCTTGCAGGTCCAACCTGCGACAGCATGGATATTCTATATGAACATTACAAGTACACTTTTCCCCATACAATGCGAGAGGGAAACCGCGTATATGTCTTCACCACAGGTGCGTATACCCAAAGCTACAGCTCTATCAGTTTTAACGGCTTCCCGCCACTCAGATCATATCTTATTTGAAGAGGCTTATTTGAAAGCTTATTTAAAGGCTTATTTGAAAGTTTATTTAAAGGCTTATTCCAAGCCAGAATAGCCTTTTTCTTATTCTCTACATTCTTGATTACAACTCCAACTTTTATTTCTCTAACGAAGTGGGAAACTGCAGTCATTAGAATTTCATTCGAATAAGACAAAGGAGCATTTGAGCCTATTATTTTTCTTAAATCCATATCTGTATTTTTGGAAAGTTCTTAAAACTCCTCTGTTAATATCATGATTTATTTCCATTTCCGTAAAATGTATTCTTGTCTTTAATCAACTGTAACTGAAATAAATATTCTCATTTATACACAAAGGATGAACAGAATGAGAGGTAAATTCTGGATAGGCTACAAAGATCCCATCAACTGTACGGGCGCAAAAAAAACTTGGTCAAATATGAATAGAAGAAGTCAAAACGCTTACGCGTTGCGAAACTCTTTTGTATCCGGGCTATCAGTCACATGACTAGTTATTTATATCTTTTACTTTTTACATTAAAATATAATAATTTTGAAATAGTTTAATAATACTTCCAAATTTAAGGTCTTGAAAAGTAGTTATGAGTTTGGAATTAACTCCAAAAATAAAAAGTTGCTGAAGGAGAGTTTCTCTCCTTTTGCATTTAGAACTTTACTTTACTGTAATATACTTGGATTTTGTTGTCGTGTTGCTCCCAATAGTATTCTTTACTGTTAAACTAACTGAGTAAGTTCCTTTTTTAGTGTATTTATATGATGGTTTTTGAGCTGTTGAAGTACTTCCATTGCCAAACTTCCACAAACAGGAAGTAGGATTGTTTGTACTTTTATCAGTAAATTTTACTGACAAAGGAGCTTTTCCTGACGTTGGAGTTGCAATAAAGGCAGCAACTGGCTTTGCCACAATTGTAATACTTATATATTTGGATTTTGTCGTTGTAGTACTGCCTTTTGCATTTTTCACTGTTAACCTGACAGTATATTTTCCTGCTTTACTGTATACATGCATTGAATTCTGAATAGTTGAAGATGTACCATCTCCAAAAGTCCATTTCCATGAAGTTGGCGAGCCTGTACTTTTATCAGTAAAAGCTACATTTAATGGTGCATTCCCGAATGTTACATTACTGGTGAAATTTGCTGTTGGAAGTATTTGTTGTCCCTGGCTAATTTTAACGTCAGTTGGGAAGTGTCCAACATTTACTTTTGCTGCAATAGTATTTGAGTTTGTGTTAATAGCTAAGACACTATTGTCATTAGGGATCGTAACATATGCTTTTGTTCCGTCTGGTGTAGCTAAAACTCCTTCAGGATAATCAATTCCTTTAATTGTGGATGAGATTTTGTTTGTTGATGTGTTGATTATAACGACCTAGTTGCCATTAAAGGCCGTTATATATACCTTTTTACTGTCTGGAGTAATTGCAATATCTTCAGGATCGTCTATTCCTGTAATTGTGGATGATATTATATTTGTTGATGTGTCAATTACAGAGACATCATCGTCAATTCTATTAGCCAGATATACTTTTTTTCCATCTGGCGAGACTGCAATACAACAAGGCTTGCTTACTGTATCCACTGTAGTAATAACCTTGTTTGTCGCAATATCAATTACGGAGACACCACCATCATTTCCCATATAACCTCGATTTGATACATATGCAAATGGCGCTGCACATGTAATACTCACAATACTCGCCAGAAAAAAACTGCAATTGCTGTTATTCCCAAAGTCTTTATGAGAGTAAGCTTTCTGTGTGATTTATAGCACCTAATTTCTTTCATAGTTGAACCTCAACATCTAAAATATTAAAAAATTACAACGTACATGATTCAGAAAATTGCCCCTTGAATACTTCATTCTGAGCTCCGTTGAGTTTTAAGAATAATTTTTAGTATGCGTAACCAATGCACTCATTAACTCTAGAAAAAGAATAGTCAAACGGATTGACATTATTCTGAATGTATCGGCTTGTTGATACTTTATTACATCGGGAGCGCAGAGGGTCACGAATACCTCATCCTTTAGGGTGGAGTGGCCACCCGCAATTTGATTTTTTGAAAAAATCAAATAAGAACTTATTGTATATAGGAGAAAATTTTGTATAACGATAGCAGATTTTCGTGGAAATCCGCTCTCCTGTTTGAAGAAAAAAGCTACGTTTTAAGACCATGAAGTGAGTTATGGAGTAATCGCAGGCGGAAAGATATTCACGTGGGATTTCGAATATTCCTTTTAACTTTAACCGGTATCGAGTTCCTTTCTAACTCGATTGAAGCAAAAGTTGCAGCGGCAAGAGAATAAAACAGAAAAACAATCAGGCAGTCCATTCTTGCAAAAGCATTTTCCAGTCAACTTGTTGAGATAGAGGCTGAGATTGCAAGAAGAGAAGGCAGGGGTTATGAGATGGTGGAGGCTTTGCTTGAGAGAATAAAAGCAAGGAAAGGGAATAAAGAGAAAAAACGATAATATTGCCGCTTTTTCGAATTTAATATATTTCTTCTTTTTTCTTCGGAAAGGCCGCCCGCTTCGCGGTCGTTGAGTACTCGGGAACCCAAAAAACTATATATATCTGCGGTTCAAAAACTCGAAATTAAATGTTTTCTAAACTCTGGTTGCTGGAGTTTCTAAGATATTAAAAAATCCAGCCAGCAATTTTACTCTCGGAATCTTTCTATAATCACTTATACTGATTTCATTAATTATTGAGTCAATTAAATTGCTTCACTCTTATATACAGAGATACCTTTATACATTTTATAATACCTTTTACATTCAATTTCCTACTCAATAATCATTCAACAATCACTCAATATAATTGATAATTGCCAATACAGCACCTAAAAGAGCTAAGAGAGGAATCGAGCGCAAAAAGGTCAAAAAAGAAAAAATGAAATAACGAGCCGAAGGACTTAAAACTGAAGGGAGAGCAAAAGGAGCTAGATTTGAAAGACTGAATTTGAAAGAGAATTAAAAAGAGCTTAAGGGAAATTAAAGAGAATTTAAGGACAAATTAAGGAAAATTTAAAGAAATTAAGGCGCTTCCTGCTTAGATTCGGGTGAAAATATGGAAAAATATGATTATAGTGAACTTGGGCTGAAAGCCGGGCTTGAAATTCACCAACAGCTGGATTCAAAAGAGAAGCTGTTCTGCAAGTGTCCGACCCTGATCAGGGATGTCAAGGATTCGGACTTTGAGTTTTTCAGGTATCTCAGGGCTACGGAAAGTGAGATGGGAGAAAAGGACAGGGCTGCGGTGGAGCAGACCAAGATCCGGAGGAAGTACATCTATAAAGCCTATGATACTACTTGCCTTATAGAAAATGACGAAGAGCCTCCAAGAGAACTCAATAAGGAAGCCCTGGACATTTCCTTAGGAATTGCAAAACTCTTTAACATGAAGCCCGTCGACCAGATGCACGTTATGAGAAAAATCGTTGTGGATGGGTCAAACACAAGCGGTTTTCAGAGAACCGCTTTTCTTGCAAGCGATGGATATATTGAGACCTCAAACGGGCGCTGCGGGATTGACAGCCTCTGCGTGGAAGAAGAAGCTGCCCAGAAAATAGAGGAAATCGGAGACTCTATTACTTATTCACTAGATAGATTAGGAATCCCGCTTGTAGAGATCGCGACTGCACCGGATATCAAGTCTCCTCAACACGCAAGAGAGGTTGCCGAACAGATAGGAATGTTCCTAAGGTCTACAGGGAAAGTAAAGAGAGGGCTTGGAACGATCAGGCAGGACGTAAATATCTCAATTGCCGAAGGCGCAAGAGTAGAAATAAAAGGTGTTCAGGCGCTTGACCTCATAGAAGATATTGTCCGCAGGGAAGTTGAAAGGCAGTTGAATCTTCTTTTTATCAGGCAGGAACTTATGGAGAGAAAAGCCTTTGTCTGCGAGGAAATCTATGACGTAACAGGGCTTTTCATAGATACAAAATCCAAAGTCCTGCAAAAAGGCGTAAAAAAAGGAGCAATTCTGGCTGCCCTTCTCAGGAAATTCGATGGACTTGTAGGCAAAGAAGTTCAGCCAGGAAGAAGGCTAGGGACCGAATTTTCAGACAGAGCAAAGACAGCGGGCGTTGGAGGAATTTTCCACACCGACGAGCTTCCCAACTACGGGATAACCGAAAAAGAAGTTAAGGCCGTAAGGGATGCGATAGGCTCACACCCTGAAGATGCCATAATAATGGTTGCGGATGATCCAGAAAAAGCAAGGCTTGCAATTGAAGCAGTTATTGAAAGGGCAAAAGAAGTCATAGAAGGAATTCCTGAAGAAACCCGAAGAGCTCTCCCCGATGGAAACACTGCCTATATGCGTCCCCTTCCAGGCGCAGCAAGGATGTATCCTGAAACTGATGTACCTCAAATTAAAATTTCGCAGGATTACTTTGATTCTATTGAGACTCCTGAACTTCTTACTGAGCGGGCAAAGCGTTTTGTCTCCGAAAATGGCCTGAATGAAGAGCTTGCCGGAAAAATAGCTTATTCGAAGCATCTCCCTCTCTTCGAAGACCTGATTGAGATTTACAAGAAAGATGAAAATGTAAACTCAACCCTTATTGCCAGAACACTTATAGGGATCGTTCCGGAAGTTAGGAGAAGCGGAGTTGAGACCGAAAACCTTACGGATGAGCATTTCAAAGGACTATTTGCAGTTATTTCAAACCAGGAAATTGCAAAAGAAGCTATTCATGACCTTTTAACCGCTCTTGCAAAAGAGCCGGAGTTGTGTGTTCCGGAAGCTGTTTCAAAGCTTGGGCTCAGCGCCTTTGACCCCGAAGAGGTCGAAAAATTCATCAAGAAAACAGTAAAGGAAAGGGGAGATTTTATCAGGGAAAAAGGCCCTGCAGCTCTTGGCCCCCTCATGGGTATTGTCATGAAGGAATATAGGGGTACAGTTGATGGGAAAATTCTTAGCCAGATGCTGAAAAAAGAACTGGATGCTTTCATCAATCAGGGGTAACCTCTTTCTTTATTTTTCATTTTTATTCTTACTTCTTTGTTCTCTGTTTTATTTTTGTGCTCTCAATAAACGTTACTCTCTCCTTTTTCACCAATATTTTCTTTTATGATAGTTTTAAGCTAAGAAGAATGAAGTAGTAAATTCTCATTCTTGAATTACAAAATTCTTACTTCGAAAATGGAAAATTTCTAATTATGAGACACTGAAGTTAACTTTTTATATTAATTAAGACATTAGTATTAGATGTGGAGTATTAAGTGTGGCTGAGGTCTTGTTACTTCTCAATAGGAGATGATAAGTGGTATAACGATCCGCAAAAAGGTTAAAAAACAATAATCTAAGGAGAAGATTGCCGTGAAAGTGCTGCTTGTAGACGATGACCCTTTGTTTTTGGAGTTATCAAAGACTTTCTTAGAAGTTTTCCATAATATAATTTCGGATACTGTGGACTCTGCGAGGGAAGCCCTTCAGAGCCTGGAGAAAAACTCCTATGATGTTGTAATTTCAGATTACGATATGCCCTACATGGACGGCATTACATTCTTGAAGACTATCCGTGATAAAAGGATTAATATTCCTTTCATTCTGTTCACAGGCGTGGACAAAGAAGAACTTATGCGCCAGGCAATGGAAAATGGCGCAAATTCCTTTATAGAGAAAATAGGGGATCCAAGAGCTCAGTATTCCGAGCTATCAATAAAAATCAGGCAAGTTGCCAGCAGCAGTACAGGCTGCTAAAAAGAGAAAAAGAGCTTTGAGCCTAGGGTAGCTTCAACTAGTTTCTGAGTATTCTGTTTAGAGTATTCTATCTATCAATAGCTTTTACTAATCTTGTTTTTGGATATTTTACAGGCTGTTACGAAACCTGACGTCTAACATTATTATTAAGACTCTGCTCAATAAAAAGTCGAATTATCCAACAGCTTATAACAGATATTCTGGAATATATTTATCTCCTAGTATATTCATGCTTTTAAGGGGATTTTATGGTTCAGGAGTATAAGCTGTTTATAGGGGGAGAATTTAGAGACTCATCAACCGGAGAGGTTTTTGATGATATAAATCCAGCTACTTTAGAAAACCTGGCAACAATACAGATAGCTGGAGCCGAGGACATTGACAGAGCAGTTGAGGCGGCTGAGACCGGTTTTAGACTCTGGAGCAAGATTCCGGCTCCTAAAAGAGCTGAGGTACTCTTCAGAGCAGCCCGGATTTTGCAAGAAAGAAAAGAAGAATTTTCCGTCCTTATGACGAAAGAGATGGGAAAGGTACTATCTGAGACAAGAGGAGATGTACAGGAAGCCATCGATATAACAAATTATGCCGCAGGGGAAGGAAGGCGAATGCTTGGAGAAACAACGACTTCCGAACTCAAGGAAAAGTTCTGCATGACCTTGCTGAGACCAATAGGGGTTGTTGGTCTAATTACACCCTGGAACTTTCCGGTTGCAATTCCCGCCTGGAAAATCATGCCAGCCCTTGTAGCTGGAAATTCAATTGTTTTCAAGCCTGCAAGTGACACGCCCCTGCTTGCACTCAAGTTGGTAAAGGTGCTTATTGAAGCGGGCTTACCTTCTGGAGTAATAAACCTTGTAACAGGACCCGGAGAGACTGTCGGGAAAGCTATAGTCCAGCACCCGCGCATAAAAGCTATTTCCTTTACAGGCAGCCTTGATACCGGGAAATGGATAATAGAAGAATGTTCAAAAACCATGAAACGGGTTTCTCTGGAACTTGGAGGTAAAAACCCCGCCATTGTCATGGATGATGCTGACCTTGAACTGGCTCTTGAGGGTGTGCTATGGGGAGCTTTCGGGACAACTGGACAGCGTTGTACTGCTACAAGCAGACTGATTTTACATGAGAAGATAAAGGACGAATTCATAAAAAGGCTGCTTGCAAAAGCAAAAGCTCTTAGTATAGGTGATGGGCTCCTACCTGAAACCGATATAGGACCTATAATCAATAAAGCACAGCTTGAGAAGATTGAGAGATACGTGAAAATAGGAAAAGAAGAAGGAGCAACTCTTCTTTTTGGGGGAAATAGAATAGATCCCGGGCTTCCTGGTTATTTCTTCGAACCCACACTATTTACGGACGTTAAACCGGATATGAGGATTGCACAGGAAGAGATTTTTGGGCCAGTACTGGGGATTTTTACGGTTTCAGACCTTGAAGAGGCAATTGAAATTGCGAATAATACCAAATATGGGCTTTCTTCGGCAATCTATACAGGAAATATAGGAAATGCCTTCAGGGCAATCGAGAAAATCGAAGCCGGCATTACATATGTTAATGCTCCTACAATAGGAGCTGAAGTCCATCTTCCCTTTGGGGGCGTGAAAGGGACAGGAAACGGTTTCCGGGAAGCTGGGACTGAGGCTATCAAGGAGTTTTCTGAGATAAAAGCTGTGTACATAGACTACAGCGGTAGACTGCAAAAAGCCCAGATTGATTCGGCGGAATGAAATCCGAGAGCTCAGAGAAACCAGGGAGGAATGCATTCTGGCTCAGGAGAATACCAAAGAATTTGAAAAAACGCAACGGATGGAAAAGCCGAGAAAAAATACCTCACAAGATAATGGTCAAAATGCGGCGCACAATCTTGATTTTTATTGGGGGAAATTCGATCTACTTGATTTTGTCAGCCTTAAAGCTAGGGAAATTATCGGGCAGGACTGCAACATAACGTCGGCCTGCGCAGCCCGCCCATTTCCTCTGGTTGTAGACAGTGCAGAAGGCTCCGTAATCAGGGATGTCGATGGAAGAGAATATCTTGACCTTGTTGCCGGTGTTGCTGTCATGAATGCAGGCTACTCCAACCCTAAGGTTAAGGCTGCGATTTCAACCCAGCTCGAAAAGATGATTCACTGCGGATACGGGGATTTTTTTGCTGAGCCTCCGGTGAAGCTTGCAAAAAAGTTAGAAAAACTTTCAGGCTATTCAAAAGTTTTTTACTGCAACAGCGGAACTGAAGCTGTGGAAGCTGCAATCAAGCTTGCATTCTGGAAAACAAAGCGTCAGGGCCTTATCTCTTTTTATAATGGCTTTCACGGTCGTACTTTGGGTTCCCTATCCCTTACATGCTCAAAAGTCAGACAAAAGGAACATTTTCCTGCTATCCGTACAGCCCATTCCCATTATGCCTACTGTTACCGTTGTCCCTTTAAATTCGAATACCCTTCCTGCGGAATCGAGTGTGCAAAAGAGCTCGAAAATTTAATATTCAGACGGGAACTGAGTCCAAAGGATACAGCTGCTGTTTTTGTGGAACCGATCCAGGGAGAAGGCGGATATATCGTTCCTCCTCCTGAATTTCATAAGGAAATAAGACAAATCTGTACCGATAATGAAGTTCTTCTTGTAGCTGACGAAGTCCAAGCGGGTTGCTTCAGAACAGGTCCTTTCCTTGCCATGGAAAATTTTGGGGTCAGAGCTGAAATCTCATGCCTTGCAAAAGCCCTTGGAGGCGGCCTTCCAATGGGCGCAATGCTCGCAGACCAAGAGCTTATGGACTGGCCACCTGGAGTCCATTCAAACACCTTCGGAGGAAATCTCCTGGCTTCAGCCGCCTCTCTAGCTTCTCTTGAATTTCTGGAAAACGAAAATACGGAGACCCGGGTAAAAGAACTTGGTTCCTATATAAGGCAGCGCCTTTGGGAGCTTCAGGAAAACTTCTCCTGCATAGGTGATGTACGTGGCCTTGGTTTGATGATTGGGGTCGAGATCGTAAAACCTGATAAGTCCATAGACCCCGCCAAAAGAGATAAAATCCTCAGGGAGGCCTTTAAAGAAAAAATCCTGCTACTTCCCTGTGGTGATTCGGTGATTCGTTTTTCCCCATCACTGGTTATCACAGACGAAGAACTTGACCTTGGACTCGATAAGTTTCAAAAGGCTCTGAAAAAAGCAGGCACTTAAACTTCCGAAAAATATAACGGAGTTATATGACATTTAAATATCTATAATATATGAAAAAATTTCTTAAATAAGTTTTGCAGTCTCCAGAATAAATTAAAGGGCTAGTGAATAATATTCCTTTATAATTACTTTATAATTAATTACATCAAAATTGTAAAGTTTTTATGTAGATGTTGCATATATGATACTATGGAATATAAGAACAATGATCCGTTTGAGAGCGAGGGTTCGTCTTTGATTATTTTTATAACTGCTATTTCGATGGTAGTAAGTCTCTTAGGGATAATCGTCTGTATTAATGTAACCAATCTCTAAGAAACGGTAAAAACGACTACTTTTTTTATTAAATAATTACACGATTTTTCATATAAAAAATAAAGAAGAGAAAATATATTTCCCTGTCTTTTCAGTCCTTTCGTGATTCTCTGTTCTTCTCGACATCTTTCAGTTCATCTTCAGTCTGCCTGAGCGTTAAAAGCCTGCTTGCAAGAGGAGCCATGGGAAGGTTTGCGCTAGGTGTTAGAGAGCAGATTCTTGCCCCTGTTAGCGTCCTTCCTGGCAAATCGGGCGTGATCTCAAGCCCTTTTCCTGCAGGCATCTTTGGATTTTCAAATACTGTTTCTGGAAAAGTAACAGATTTGATTCCGAAACAGGAATTGGAAACAAGCCTTGGAAGAGTATCTGGACTCAGTCGGAGATGTTCAGAAGAAGAAAGTCCCAGATCCTTGTTAGGCGAGAGCCGTTTATTGAAATCGGGCATAAGGCCTCTGAACTGGTCAAGGACTGGATTTGAAAAAGTAGCTGATTCGTAAGTAGGAGTAATCTTTCCGGCAAGTGCCTTTTCATGGGCTGCACGGTCAGTTAAGTGAGAAGGTGAAGTTGAATTCTTGGATTTGCTGCCATTCATAGCAATAAAGATTGTCACGATGGTATATCAATTATACGAAGAAAACATGGCGTGATCAAATGAGGATAAATTATCTCTTAAAATCCTTGATTTGATTTGACGTTCATTTCTTTAAAAGTAATTGACTTGGATAGAATAGATTTTGTGAACAGCCAACTTGGAAAAAACTCTAAAACCTTTCAGAAGTATGTAGACTATATTTCTTATCAATTTCTCGACTAACTAAAGGCTTATTTGGATGAAATAAGTGCAGAAGTTCGCCGGTTTCGGAGAAGGTTCCAACCTATAGGAATATTATAGTAAGTGAAGCATCCCACCAGCTCGACAATAGAATAGGTGGAACATTCAAACCCGATTTGAAAAATAGATTAAAATAGCGAAATAATTTTGGGATAAAACAAATCAGTAACCAATCAAGACATTATTAAAGTAGCAATGAACGGAATTGATTCGTTATGCAATATTCCAGTCAAATCATTTATGGATTGCTTAATGGATTTTAATCGAAAAAGAAATTGAGCGCTTTGCGCTCGATTAAGAGATATAAATTTCAAAATATATCAAAAAACATAAAATCGGTTAGTGGATACTATCTACGAGTTTTGCATCAGGATATATCACTATTGATATTTTTTGGGTCGTGTCCATGAGTTATTGATCAATTTCGAAAAAGCGAGTACCTCCATCTTATTTGAAAAATGTAGAGATATTCTTATGCTTATGGTTTTCAATAACTCACGCCCATTACCATTTTTGAACGGATTGATAAAAATGTAACCAAAATAGATGAAATCAAGGATCTTCTTGTGAAATGTGGAAGAAAAATCATAAATTGATATGAGTAATCACTCGGAACTACAGCAAATCGTAACTGCTGGGCTAATTTCCAGATTAAATTGAAGCTTTATCAGGAGACATAGATAATATATTTTGAGTAAATTAGCAGAATATTAATATGTCATAAGGATTACAGATAAAAGACAAAATAATACTTAAAATAGGTCTGGAATTCAAAATCTGGTGTAAACTTTAATATTGATAAACAATTTCTAATATTCAAACGACCTACGAAAAATGAGGACATGAAATCAGGAACCGATGGCTCTGACATAAGTCGGAAAGACAGTACGAGTGTGGAAACTGAAGAAAACTGGATAAGAGAATTTCTTTTAAATAGCCCTAGCCCTGTCTTGAGAATAGGAACAGAAGGAACGATTCTTTACGCAAATGAGGCAGGAAAATCCTTACTTGTAGCTCTTAAAAGTAAGGTTGGAGAAAAAGCGCCTGATGAAATCCTGAAGACTGCCCGGCGAGTAGCAATTCGAAAGAGAACCGTACAGACTGAACTGAAAGCAGGCGAAAAAACTTATTCAATTGTTTTTATCCCCTTGCTTGGCTGCGAAGGTACGGTTATCTCTGCATTCGAGATCACTTCCCTTAAACAAACCGAAGAAAAACTACTTTTAAGAAAAAGAGAGCATGAAATGCTTTCCCGAATTTCCGCCCTCTCTCTCAAAACCCCTTATTTTCAGTCTCTGCTTGATCAGGTCCTGCCTCTGGTTGCAACCACTCTTGGTGTAGAGTATTGCAGCGTCCTGAAACTCTTGCCTAATGAAGATTTTGTATTTGAGGCAGGAATTGGTTGGAAGTCAGAGAACATAGGCAGGATTATTAAAAGAGATTCAGCTTCAAGAGCAGGCTACACTGTACTTTCAAGCCGACCGATTCTGTTAGAAGAACTGAATAGGAAGAACTCTCTTAGGAAAATGGGCCTCGAAGAATCCCAAGATATAATTAGTGGAATAAGTGTGCTTATAGGAAGTGTTGAAAAGCCGTATGGAGTGCTGACGGCTCACAGCGCGAAAAAAGAAAAATTTACTAATGAAGATGCTTGTTTCTTGAGTTCTACTGCATTAATTTTTTCATTTATAATTCAACGAAATGAAGTGGAAACTGCACTCCGAGACAAGGCGTATTTTTTAGGAACACTGCTGGATACTATTCCGGCTCCCGTATTTTACAAGAATCGGGAAAGCCTTTACCAAGGCTGCAATGAGCTCTTTGCAAAAATGATTCTCGGAAGTTCAAAAGAAAAAATAGCTGGACACTCCACATATGATCTTTTCCAAGGAACCTCCTCAGAACTCGAGGAGATTTATGAAAGAATGGACAAGCAGCTATTCCAAAGGGGAGGAAGCCATACTTACGAGACCAAAGTAGTGTGCTCTGATGGACTCAAAAGGGACTTCATTTTCAATAAGGCAATATACAAAAATCTCTGCGGGACTGTAGAAGGACTTATAGGAGTAATGCTTGATATTACAGGGCGCAAAATAATAGAAGAGAAATTGCAAAAAAGTGAAGAGAGATACCGCCTTATTGCAGAACAGACCGGGCAACTGATATATGACATTGACCTGGAAAATGGCCATATTGAGTGGGCAGGCGCAATCACGGAGCTCACAGGCTACAGTAATAAAGAAATTGAAAACCTAGATTTTTACGACTGGCTTGACCATATTCATCCGGAAGATCGTAGAAGAGTGCAGCAATCATTTAGAAGTTGCTGGAATACAGGAGAAAGATTTGAGGAAGAATTCAGGTTCAAGCGAAAGGACGGAAGCTATTTTTATGTAAAAAATAAAGGAGTATACCTGAGAGATGATGAAGACTATGTATCTCGGGCTCTTGGGGTAATGGAAGATGTTACCGAAATTAAGCAGTCTTCAGAAAAACTGAGGGAAAGAGAACAACTCTACAGGTCATTTTTACAGAATTTCAAAGGAATTTCGTTTAAACTTAATAGGAATTTTAATCTCCTCTTGCTTGAGGGAGCCCTTGATGAAATAACCGGATATACCGAAGAAGAATTTATTTCCGGTAGAATAAAGTTCTTTGATCTTGTTGTGTCGGAAGACAGGCCATTGATACATATGATTCGGGATAAAATGGTTTCGTCCTCGAATTCCATTATGGAGTACGACTATAGGCTCAGGCGGAAGGATGGAAATGTGACGTGGGTTCATGAGCTAATCCACAACGTATGCAGCACTTCAGGAGAAACCGCATTTATCCAGGGGTATGTCTATGACATTACCAAGAGGAAAATCGCTGAGGAAACCCTTGAGAAAGCCGAGAAAATCGGAATGAGAGAGATTCACCATCGGATTAAGAATAATCTTCAGATAGTTTCTTCCCTGCTCAGCCTTCAGGCTGATAAGTTCAAAGACAGAGAAGTTATTGAGGCTTTCAGAGAAAGCGAGAACCGTGTAGTCTCAATGTCTATGATTCATGAAGAGCTCTATAAATCAGAGGATGCGGCAAGTATTGATTTTGCAGCATATATTCGTAAATTAACTGCGGACATACTGCACTCTTATAAAGTTGGAGATGAAAAAATCAAGCTTATCCTTGAAGTGGACAGTACGCTTCTTGGAGTTGATACCGCAATTCCACTAGGAATTATGATTAATGAACTTTTTTCAAATTCTCTTAAATACGCGTTTCCAAAAGGCGCAGAAGGAAAAATCCAAATTTCCCTTTGCCGAAATGAGGCTGAATGTCAAAAAACAGGTGAAGCTACAGAAGAGGAGCTTCCAGAAGTATCCTCCAGTTTTACTCTTACCTACTCGGACAACGGTGCTAGTTTTCCTGATAAAATAGATTTCAAAAATCCGAAAACTTTAGGCTTGCAACTTGTAAATGCTCTAGTTGAGCAGATTAACGGAACAATTGAACTTGAACGAGAGAAAGAAACAAAATATACTATCAGCTTCGAAGATAAAAGGTAATTATCAAGAAGTGAAAATTATTTCTTGTACTCACAAACCGAGATGAACAAAATCAACAGCTGAAACAAAAGTTCTTTTTTTTTGCATTAATATTTTTTTCACCGACTACATCGCAAACGAGTCAATACGAACCTAATATCAAAAGACATTCTCAAAACAGAATATTTCTATTTTGGCGACATTAATAACGGAAGGCAGTTTCTTTATTTTTCTCTTTCTTCAAAAATTAATAGATCACTCTAAATAGTAAAATTTATTTTGTCTGCTTCCTATCTCAAAGAATATTTAGAGGAGTTTCATGGATCCAATCGCTCTCGCTCATCAAGCAACAAATATCATCTTACCCTTCTTGCCTACCATCTATGCGGGAAAAGATGTTGTAATAGACAAAGCTAAAGATATGATACTTGAGAGAGGCCTCGAAGACCTGGGTTCTAAATTTAGAGACAGTGCTACATCTCTGTTAGATAAAATAAGATCAAAAAAGAGCGAGACTATAGAAACAGCACTTGAAGACTTATCAAAGAACTCAGTAGATCCAAAAGCAAAGGATGAACTGCAACAAGGAATTCTGAAATTGTTGATTGAAGATCCAGAATTAGCAAGAGAAATTGAGCCTATTATAATAAATTTCAATATGGAGACCGTTAATCAGCTTGCAATTGGACACTATAACACATTTTTCTATTTTGCAAATCCTTCCGGTGATGAGTACATTAAAATCATTGAAAATATGGAGAAGAGAAGAAAAGAAGCAGCAAATCAGGAAGTAATGAACTGCTATAACTCTTCAATTCTACCTTATTACCCTGAGAGGTTGAAACAATTTGTCACCCAAAATCGAGCTAATGATCTAAAAAAAGCTCTTACTTACCTTGAAGATCACCGAATTTTACTTATAAGTGGAGTTGGAGGAGTAGGGAAATCGACTCTTGCCAGAGCTCTAGTAGATCTTAGACCCGTAAACGTCCCTGAACCTTTCTGGTTCAGCTTCTATGATAATCAAGACGCAAAATTGGGTGATGTTCTTGAAAAAATCGCTGCCTATATGAAAGCTCCTGAAATTATAGCATTTAAATCCGAAAGGAGAGAGCCCGGAAAAATTGATGTGGATAAACTCACAGGAGAACTTCAGAGAATAAGTGAAATCTGGCTCTTTTTTGATGATCTTAATACTGTACTTGAAGATACAAGGTTCAGTGATAAAGGAATTGAACTTCTTTTTTCGTCTCTGCGGTATAATACGCATAATGCAAAAATTATTGCCACAAGCCGTATTCTTCCCAAGCTTGGAAATGGAGAAAACCTTCTCGATGTAGTTGATAATGAAGAGAAACAGCCTCTCAATGGTTTAAAAACGAATTTTGCGGTTGATTATCTTGTTAAAAATGGATTTGGTAATTTAAAACTAGATAAATTAAAAGAACTAGTAAATGGAGTAGATGGGCATCCCCTTGCCCTTAAGCTACTTGTAGAGCTAGTAAAAGATTATGGAGTAGACGATGTTCTTGAAGACCTGAGTATATATCAGGAACAAAAAAAGGATACGATTTTAAAAGCTAGAAAACTCTTTGAGAAGTTAGTAGGGGGCGAGAAAGGCTTACTTGAGCGTATTTCTGTATATCGTGAACCTGTGAAGATGAAAGGACTAAAACAGATGTTTGTGGGAAATACATCTCCAAGTGTTATTCAGAAGCTTATTGACAAGTCACTACTAGAAACTAACCATAAAGGCAATTATTGGCTTCATCCTCTTGTACAGGAATTCTCTTACGATGACCTTGAAAACAAAAAAGAAGCTCATAAGCTTGCAGTAAAATATTATCTTTCCTTACCTATTAATGAAAACCCTGAAAAAAAAGAAGACCTTCAACCTGAAATCGAAGCATATTACCATGCTTGTAGAGCGGAAGAATATGATTTGGCAGTGTTTTTCATTGTAATTTTTAATCTTAGTTACTTTTTAGACTTTTTTGGGGAACGGAGATTATTAATTGATATGTATGAAAAATTATTGCCAAAAGACCATTTAAAAGGTGCCCCCATTCTTGAAGAAAAACAGAATCATGGAGCTACTCTTGCAAATTTGGGATTACAATATGTATATCTGGGTGAATTTAGAAAAGCAATTGAATATTCCCAAAAAGCACTGAAAATCGCAAGAAGTATAAGTAATAGACACGGTGAAGAGGTAGCTCTTGGAAATCTAGGATTAGCACACAGATATCTAGATGAAACTGAAAAAGCAATTGTATATTATAAATGTGCACTAGAAATTGCTCAAAAAATAGGTAATAGGATAGGAGAAAGAAATCACCTTGGTAATTTAGGATTATTACATGTTTCTCGTGGGGAATTTAGACAAGCACTTGAATATTCCCAGCAAGCATTGACAATCTCAATAGAACTGGGTGATCCATATGAAGAAGGTAGAGCTCTTGGAAATCTAGGGTTGATTTACCATAGAATGGGCAAACCTGAAAAGGCGATTGATGAATACTTCAATCCAGCGTTGGAAATCGCAAGAAATACAAGTGATAAACTTGGTGAAGGTAGAGCCCTTGGATTTTTGGGGTTAGCATACATTGATGTTGGAGAAAAAGAAAAAGCAATTGAGTTTTTGAGTGAGTCGCTTACTATTGGGGAATTGTTTGAAGATCCATGGATAATCAGACCATGTAGGCAGGCATTGAATGAACTTAAAGGATTTAATGACAAAGAATTAAAAAAGGATTAAGAATTTTATGCAAAGAAATCTTTGTTTTGATTATTATCTTTTAAATGCCTATACTATTTAAAAATATATAGATACTAACTTGAATTTACATTTTTTTATATACTTTTACGTATACTATTCACATAAATTTAATATTATTAAAATAAGATATTAATACCGTAAGAAATATAGAATTATTTACATTTCTTCTCACTTCTCCTAAAAGCAACCTTTTTTGTATATTACGTTCTTTTTTCAATTCAGAATGTTTTTGTCGTATAAGCTTAAAAGTATTATTCGTGTGCATTAGAGAAAAAACACATCTAGCGAGGATAGGCGAATTGTGAATGCTAATAGGAATTGATGTCGGAGGCACTACCACGGATGCAGTGCTTATCCGGAATGGAGAAGTATACAGTACTGCCAAGGTTTCCACTGAGCATGGAAATCTGCTAAATTCTCTTCTTGAAGCCCTTGATGCTATCAGCAAAGATGTTTCTATTGAACAGCTGGAAAGGATAGTATTCAGTACAACCGTGATAACAAATCTTATCGCCGAAGGCAAAACTGACCGTGTAGCCTTAGTATTGATTCCAGGACCTGGAGTTAACCCGGCAAGTTATGCTTTTCCTGACAGCTTTTATCTAAAAGGAGCTATGGATTACAGAGGAAGGGAGATCGATCCCCTCGATGAGGCCGAGATCAGGAAAACTGTGAGTTTGATCCAAGAATCCGGATTTTCGAGAGCAGCCATAATAAGTAAGTTCGGGCAGAGGAATCCTTCCCATGAACTCAGGATAGGAGAGATCTTCAGGGAGATCTATCCTGGCTGCAAACTGGAACTAGGGCATAAAGTTTCAGGAAAACTGAATTTCCCAAGAAGAATAGCAACTGCCATGCTCGCTTCCGCAACTAGAGAGCACTATCAGGAATTTGTTGAGAAAATCAGGAAAGCCCTTGAGGAGAGAAATATCCGGGCTCCTGTATATATCATGAAAGCTGATGGAGGAACTCTTCCGGTTGAGAAATCAATAGAATGTCCTGTGGAAACCATCTTTTCGGGCCCTGCTGCGAGCACAATTGGAGCTCTTGCCCTTACCCCGGCGGGACAGACCTCAGTAGTAGTGGATATCGGAGGGACTACCACAGACCTTGCATTAATCCTTTCAGGTAAGCCTCTTCTTGCCTCTAAAGGGGCAAAACTTGGAGCCTTCCTGACACATGTCAGGGCCTTTGCTGTCCGATCGATAGCTATAGGAGGAGACAGCGTTGTAAGGGTTAAGGATTTGGACACCGACACAGAGTTGATAACAGTTGGCCCTGACAGGGCTGGTCCTGCTTACTGCATGGGAGGAAAAGAAACTACTCCTACTGATGCCCTGAAGATTCTCGGCCTCATAGAAGTAGGAGATGCCGAACGTGCAAGTGAGGCGATCAAAACCACAGCTTCTAAGATTGGAAAATCGGAAACTGAGACTTCATCTCTTATTGTTGAAAAGGTTTCAAGGATGATTGCTGATGCAGTTAATGAGATGTTTCTTGAATGGGAACAGGAACCTGCATATAGAGTGTGGGAAGTCCTGCAAGAGAAGAAGGCACGGCCTGAGAATGTGGTTGGAATCGGAGGAGGAGCAAAAGGTCTCATTTCAGAGATTGCGAAAAAACTTGGTGCAAAACCTGTTATTCCTGAATATGCCGAGGTGGGAAACGCAATAGGAGCAGCTGTTGCAAGGCCTACGCTTACTCTGAATCTTCATATTGATACTGAGCAGAAAGTATACTCTGTCGCCGAGGAAGGAGAAATTGTCAGCCTAAACACAACAAACATTGGGAATCTCAATAAGATACATCTCGACGAAGCTGAAGACCTTGCCGTAAAACTCATGAGAGCACGTGCAAGAAATTTTGGAATTGCTGAATATGCAGGCGAAGCCGAGATTGTTGACAGTGAAGTTTTCAATGTCGTTAATGGCTGGTATACCTCAGGGCGGCTTCTTGACGTGAATATGCAAATTCCTGCAGGTCTGATCCCTGAATGGAAAAGGAGGGAAAAAGCATGAAATTGGGGCTTGGAAAACTCAGGGATGTACTGAAAACCGGCTCTGGGACTAGTCCTGAGGAAGAGAAAAAAGAGCAGGTAGAAAGAAAAGATAAAGCAGAGAGGGAAGAAATTCTTAAGATAAAATATGAAGAAATCAAGCCTGAAACATCCGAGGTAAATAAAATGGAATTAAAAAATATTGGGCTGGAACTAAAAGACGGACATTTGTCCCCGGCAGACCGCACTGATGCCAAAAAAACAGGCCTTATTTTCTTCCCTGCCTTTGATTGGGCCATTTCGCTTACCCACCCTGAAAGAGAAGAGCGTCTTCTCTATACCAGAGACCAAATCTTTGAAGAAGGCCTGATGGATCTGCCAGAGATAGCTGAATATAAACCTCGCCTTGCAGAGTATAGGGACATTGCCAGAGTTCACTTCTGTGTGCCGGATATAAAAGCTCAGGCTACAACCCCTCACCTGATCGCAGCAGGCAGCTGCCTGGTGCTTGGAGATGCCCTGATGAAAGCCGAGGTCAAAAATGCTTTTGCGCTTGTCCGTCCACCTGGCCACCATTCTATGACAGTAGCACATGGGAACAGAGGTTTTTGCAATATCAATAATGAAGCCATCCTTGTCGAGTACCTGAGAAAAAAATATGGGATCCGCAGGATTGCAATAGTGGATACCGATGTGCATCATGGGGATGGAACCCAGGAAATTTTTTATAATGATCCGGATGTGCTTTTTATCTCCTTCCACCAGGACGGAAGGACTCTCTATCCTGGTTCGGGCTTTATAAATGAACTAGGAGGTCCAAAAGCCCTTGGCAGGACAATCAATATTCCCCTGCCGCCCGGAACGCCTGATGAGGGTATACTCTACGTTCTCGATTCTCTGGTGCTTCCGATTCTTAAGGACTTCAAGCCTGAGCTTGTCCTGAATTCTGCGGGACAAGATAACCATTATACCGATCCTCTCGCAAATATGCGCTTTTCCGCACAAGGATACGCGAAACTGAATGAAAAGCTCGCCCCTGACATGGCTGTGCTTGAAGGAGGTTACGCGATTCAGAGCGCACTGCCTTATGTGAATACAGGCATAATCCTTGCAATGGCTGGACTTGACTATTCTTGCGTAAGAGAACCTGATTTCAAGCCAGGCATGTTTGTCCAGGCTGCAAAGGACAGAAAGACGCTGGAAGAAATAGTTGCAGCTCAGCTTGAAAACTGGAAAAACAGAGATAGACTTGTTGAGGCCGAAGTGGCAAAACATGGAGACTTTTACAGCCGGAAAAAACAGATCTTTTATGATACGGATATGATTCAGGAGTTACAGGAAGAGACTATCCAGATGTGTCCAAATTGTCAGGGCTACAAAACCATTGACTCCCATGCCCATCGAAGCGGAGACGATACCAAGATCTTTGGAGTTTCTGTTCCAATTTACGCCTGTGAAAATTGCCAGGCTGAAGCCAGAGAGGAGTACAGGAAGAGGCTAAATCATCCGGAATACGAATACGTTTACTTGCAGGATAAAAAAGAGGATGAATACAGGGCTTATAATATGAAGACAAAGCGAGAAACGATTTATTGAGGTAAAAAAGTCTTTTTAAGCAGAAGAAGATTTATTGAAGGTTTATAGATCTTTTTTCTTTTATCCAAATTAATTTTCTTTTATTTTTATGGCTTTCCTACTCTTTCCTTATTTTTCATCCCGCAAGTTACCCAATCTAAGATAGTTTGAGGTGAGTTCCCTTCAGTCTGGAGATATTTCCAATATCTATAAGATAGCACGTGAGATGCCTTAAGCATTAGATTTGAAACTTATAGTATGTGTTTTGTGCCAGTATCCTTTTTGAATGAAATCACAGAAAGATATACATATTTTTTAAAACTAAATTTGTGAAGATAACACCATTTTGGGGGAGAACTTACTAAATATATTAATGTTACCCTTGCAAATCAAGATAGTCAGGTTATTCCAGGTTCGCAGAAGAATTAAAAACTGGAATTGGACAGCTGGATGTAGCTGGAAAATAGTTTTTAACTTTTGATGTCAGTGCTCAGGTAAGGATGAGTAAAGAATAAAATGTAGTCAGTGTTAACTTATTTTCATTTTAGTTTTATCAAAAAATTTTAGGTAATAAAAGGAAGAAACAAGTGAAGATTTCAATAAACTACGACGTTATTTTGCTTGTGTTTCTTTTTTATTTCCTTATGTACTTGTTAATAAAAACCGATATGTTTATATTGTATTTTGCAAGTAGTTTCTAATTAATTTAAGAAAGTTAAACTTGTAACTTCTTTTATATGTAGGGAGGAATTCAATATAAACAAAATTAAACTTTTGTTACTAACCTTTTTGATACTCGCATTCAGCTCCGGCATTGGGTCCGCGGCTGAGATTAGGGTTAGTTCAGGCCAATCTATACAGGCCGCAGTGAATAGTGCAAATTCAGGCGATACAATTATTGTAGACCCGGGAACCTATGTCGAAAATATTGCGATAACTAAAACTAGCAATCTGGTACTCATGTCAGCATCGCAAAATCCTGATGACACGATAATTGTTTCCAATGACACAACCAAAGATGTAATCTCTGCCACAAGCAGAATGAATTTAGTAATTAAAGGATTTACGATTAGTGGTGCCGCAACAGACCACTCAGGAATTCGTCTAAATAGCTGCAGAGACTGTACTATTGAAAAGAATAAATTATTAAACGATGGCATGGGAGTGTACTTACAGTCTTGTATTAATACTATTGTACGCAACAACGCAGCTACTAGAACTAGTGACATTGGAACAGGTAGAGGAATTAACATTGAAAAATCCGTGTCAACCACTCTTTCGAGCAATTCGGTTTCAAATCAAAGATTTGGGATTTATCTTTCTGGATCCCTACCTAATACTATCTCAGGAAATACTATAAGCCAGAATAACGACACCGGTATAACTTTGGAAAGCTCAGGTAATAGTGTCCTAGAAAGCAATAATGTAAGCTCTAATGGGAAAAAAGGAATCTATCTTAAGGACTCATCCAAAAGCAGCGTGAAAAATAATGTAGTCTCTTCCAACGCAGCAAATGGAATTGATCTGGAGGCATCTTCTGGGAGCACAGTTTTGAATAATAAAGTTTCAGGTAACGCTAAAGATACCAATATCCATGGAATATTCCTGAATACTTGTAAAGATAATTCCGTGCAAAATAACGAAATGTCAAATTGTCAATACGGATATGCTATGAGGTTTTCCGAAAACAACAGTCTTGTAAACAATAATGCGCATGATAATGCCATAGGCTTCTACGTATCCTATACATCCAGTAGAAATACGCTTTCAGGTAACAAAGCAAGTTCTAATGCTAATGGTATTAGGATAGAGATTGGAGCTAATAATAATATTGTGGACAAGAATGAAGCAAATTCAAACTCAGCTGTCGGTATTGCGCTGGACAACGCCACCAACAACAAAATATCCAATAATGACGTGTCCTCAAATAATAGAGGTATTTCTTTACTTTCATTATCCACTAAAAACACAATTTCAGGCAATACTGTAAATTCTAACAGAAACGATGGCATTGTTCTTGAAAACACAACTGAGAATAACATTACCAGTAACATTGCAAATTCGAATACCAGATACGGTATTTTTGTAACAAGCTCCAATAATAGCTACGTGGTCAGCAATACAGCACAGAACAATGTAAGAGGCATCAGTCTGCAGGGTTCAGTAAAGGACATCATTTCTAAAAATACACTTACTGATTGTACACAATCTGGATTGTTCCTTACGACTTCCAGTGAAAATAACCTTTCTCAGAATATAGTTTGTAACAATGGAGAAGGTATTTCCATCGACTCCTCTCCAAATAACGAAATCTCAAGCAATAATGTTAGTTCAAATGGTAATGGAATTTACATGTGCCCCAGAAGCACTGAAAACAAAGCGTATGATAATTATTTTAATAATACTAACAATGCAAACATTAGAAATAATAAAAGCTTCTGGAATACAGAAAAAATTTCAGGCATAAAAAACATTATGAAGGGACCAACTCTTGGAGGTAATTTCTGGGGAAGTCCATCACTCATGGGTTTCTCCGACACTTATCTTGATAACGATAGTGATGGAATTATTGATACCCCCTTCGTTTCCGGTAATGTAACAGACAACTACCCGTTGATACGTATGGTAGTGCCTGTTCCAAGCTTCGATGCTAACCCCACAAAGGGTTTTGTCCCGCTTACGGTTCAGTTTACAGATCACTCACAAAATGCAGATTCGATAAGCTGGGATGCTAATGGTGATGGAAAAACGGACAATACCAATAAAAGCTTTACTTATGTATATACCACTCCTGGAACCTATACTGTCACCCTGTTAGCAAGCAATAAAAACAGTACAGAACCAGCAACTGTGCAAATACTTGCGCAAAAATATGTAATTCTTCCTGTTGCCGACTTCAGCGCCAGTCCCACGAGTGGTTATGCCCCTCTTGCTGTCCAGTTTACTGACCTTTCACAAAACGCAGCATCAAGGAACTGGAACTTTGGTGATGGTGTCACTTCAACCGATCAGAATCCCTCGCATACTTACTCTACCGCAGGAACTTATACCGTTAGCTTAACCGCAACAAATGAAAACGGTACTTCTCCCGCAAAAACTGCTCAGATAACTGTTACACAACAAAGCAGTTCAAGTGGTTCAAGCAGTGGAGGAAGCAGCCACCACAGCAGCGGTGGAAGCAGTAGTGGCGGTGGTGGTGGAGGCGGTTCCCCTGAACCTCAAAGTAATGTCGAGATAAAGGAAATTTCACAAACGCAGGTTTCAAGTGGAAAGCTTGCAAAGTTTGATTTTGCAAGGAACGCAACCTGTGTTGTGTATGCGAGCTTTGATGCAAAGAAGACGGCAGGTAAGACTACAGCCACTGCTGAACAGCTTAAAGGAAAATCAACCCTGGTTTCAGTACTTGATTCGGGAGAGGTCTATAAGTACTTCAATCTCTGGATTGGAAGTAGCGGATTTGCGACTTCAAAGAATATCGAAAATCCTGTGGTTTGCTTCAAGGTTGATAAATCCTGGATAAAAGATAAGAACATCGATCAGAATTCAATTACACTCAACAGGTACAGCGATAAAAAATGGTCACAGCTACCAGTGAAATGCTTAAACGAAGATCAAAAATACCTTTACTTCACGGCACAGACGCCAGAGTTTTCATACTTTGCAATAACAGGCAAAGCTATAGCGAAGCAAAACGTGGTTGAAACAAAACCTTCAACCAAAAATTCGGACCTTAAGCAGAATAATACAACAGCATCAGATACTGAATCAAAACAGAAACCAGAACAGAAATCTGATAACGGAAGTCTTACAAGCATACCAGGATTTGAAGCAATTTACCTCATAGCTTGTATTCTTACAGCATTAATGTATAAGAGGAAATAAATTAAAACTAAAAGAAATGATGAAATTAAAAGAGAATCAAAAACCAAAAAAATGAAGCGAAAATGAGAAAAGTAAAATAAAAACGAGTAGAAGATAAAAATTTAATAGAATAAAATTTAGAATGAAGGTATTAAGCCTTTATTTCTATATTTTATTTTTTCATTTACCTTACTTTCGAGAATTTTCATTACCTTCTGATATCTTTTTTATATTTACATATCCTTATGCTTTGGTGCTTCCTTATTAATTTGTTGAGATTTCAATATGCATGTAGTTTACTAATTCTATTAATGCCCGTTTTTTTTTCGTAATTCCAGATTTCTGTACAGGTGTCTTTTCTAAAAATCTACATATTTGAGAATAAAGTTGGTTTTGGGATGGCTTTAACGTTAAAATGACTATTGCAATCATCTACTCATCTTGATTCATACTTATAGATTTACAGAAACGGCAACGAAAGTGACACGTTTCTTATAGATCGTATCTTAACCGAATACAAATGAATTTAAGTATTCATTACTTTTTGGAGACTTTAATGTATCCAGACATCGTTTTAGTGTTACTACCTTTTGTATTCTTTACTGTTAAACTTACAGTATACTTTCCTGCTGCAGCGTATTTATGTACAGGGTTCTTGGCTGTTGAATATGTTTTATCTCCAAAACTCCATTTCCATGAAGTTGGGGACCCTGTACTTTTGTCAGTAAACTGCACCTTTAGTGGAGCGCTTCCTGAAGTGGGAGATGCTGAAAAAGAAGCAACAGGAACTTTGGATACCGGGGTTTTAAAGATCTTGTTTCCGCTAATTACGGCGTTTTTAACATTTTTTATTGTAATTCCAGAAGAGGAACTCGATGTATTCACATTTATTAAAGTATTATTTTGTATTTTCACAACACCATTTTTCAAAGAGTTGCCATCTATATATATTCCGTCTAGTGCTATGTTTGCAAACTTGTTATTATAAATATTTAAATTAACGCCGTTTATTAAAAATTTCTGATACACTCCTTGATGTGAGAGATTACTAAAAGTGTTTCCACTTATCAATATATTCCTGAAACTTCCATGAAATGGGAAAATAATTCCATGCATCCCACTGTTTTGGGTATTATTTCTAATTATAAGTGTGTTATCAGTTCCATTCCCTCCCTCATACATATTACCTGATATACCATTAAATGTGTTATTCTCGTATACATGTACTCCGTTACCTACGGCTCCGCGTTCAAATATTCCTCCAAATCCGCCAAAGACCTCATTATTGGAAAAAGTAGATTGCTGTGTACCATCTGAAAATGCAAAATAGTATGGAAGTTCCTGCGTGCGTCGATAATCTGCAGATTTATAATATTTAGGGGTATCAGGCGCTATTTGGGGGTATATCTTATTTTTAGTTACGACAAAATTAATGGTGTCAACGTGAGCATCAACAACATTAGAACCCGTTATCTTTGCCCCTATTAGAGTGTTACCAGAAATAAAAACGTCTCGATTTAAAGACTTGAGTTCAGCAGAATTACCTGTTATAGTATGCCTACAATTCTCTATGTGATTATTTTTAATATTGACAAAAGCCGAACCGCTACTTACATCTACACCGTATCCGCAATTGGGACGAAGTGAATTGTAAATCTCATTATTATTAACATTCACATTAAAGCAGGAATACAGACAGACAGCGCCAAATCCACTATTATTGAACCAGGAGTTAGTGACAGAACTGTCCTTGCAATATTGCATAACCAGTCCATGATGTAACATTGTCGCACCTGTATCCTCTAGTCTTAAATTCTTTATATTCATTTGAATTGGTCTATATACTTCGACCTTTACAGCCTCAGACAAGTTGTAGTTTCGAAGAAGTGGTTGATTTAAAGTGACGACATTTTCATTTACACTTTTAACAGCATAGATTTCCCCTGTCATTTGATCAGGATAATTATCAGGATAATTTAGAGGACACCACTGAACATTTTTCCAAATTTTTATCAAGTCGTTCTTGTGAACCTGAGAAGCATCAGTTAAAACTACTTGAGATGAGCTTTTTTTAGCGTTAGCATGTATGGTTTTGCTTGTGATCAGTGATCCACCGAAATAAATGTCATTAATTTCTTTGTCAGAAGTTTGAATGTGAAGAGTTACTTTTCCTTTGCCTATGATATTCAGATTTTTATTCTTTTGATATATTCCTTTTGTGATATAATAATCCCCTTTGAGAATAGTAATTGTATCTCCACTTTTTGAATGATCTAATGCAGCTTGAATGCAAGCTGCATCGTTTGCATAATTAGGCGTGTGAAAAAGATATGTCCCAGCTGGTCCAGCCTCTTTGTCAATTACGATATTTGCTGCCAAAGCTGCAGGACTACTTAACGCTAGATAAAAAATAGCAAGGATAAATATTGTCATAATAGTTTTTATATTTTTCATTTAAGATTTCTCCTAACCTGTTTAACTAGAGCATGTTTTAAAACTAAAGTGAGTCTACAATCGGATAATGGGCACCATCAACTTCAAAATTAAATAGTATAGGTTTTCGAAATTAAAGTAGTTCTAACTTTAAAAATGTACTTGATTCCATAGGATTTATGGGTTCAATATATAAAATTCAAGTAGATCAAAATCGCGGTCTAAATTTACATTTTAGATATCTAATAGTTTAGTGCTATTATTTTTCAGTTCAAACATGTAAGTTCTAAGTAGAGATCTCAAC